>Ga0164241_10000290_pt1 | contig 106746 bp, 88 predicted proteins | sample OricomyardsoilBY_FD_108780 | JGI IMG/M metagenome (GOLD analysis project Ga0164241, IMG submission 108780) | Backyard soil microbial communities from Emeryville, California, USA - Original compost - Back yard soil (BY) | ecosystem: Environmental > Terrestrial > Soil > Unclassified | place... | reverse complement strand
TGGGTCGTCGCGCAGATGGCCCCAGCCGATGCCGAACGGGTCAAGCCCGACGCCGATGTCCGCATTCTCGTGCACGACACCGAAATACCCGGCAAGGTCGTGCAGCGTTCGCATCAAACCGATGAGCGCACGCGCACGGTGCCGGTACGCATCGAGGTCGACAACCGCAAGGATCTACTGCATCCCGGTGAGCTGGTCGAAGCGCGCATCGCCGTAGGTAGTGCGGTGCAGAAGCTGGCGGTACCCGCCGACGCGATTGTGTTGCTGCAGAATCAGCCGACCGTATTCCTCGCCAAGGGCAACGGGACGTTCGAGCCGGCACCGGTCATGGTCGGCGACACGCGCGATGGCTGGACGGTCATCACGCAAGGCCTCAAGGCCGGTGACCGCTACGTGCGCAAAGGTGCCTTCGCCTTGAAGGCCCGTTTGCTGCGCTCGCAGCTGGGAGAAGAATGATGCTGGAACGTCTGGTTGAATTCTCCCTGCGTTACAAGGTACTGGTGCTGATCATCTTCGTGGTGATCGGGTTTCTCGGTTTCCAGGCGGTGCGTCAGCTACCCATCGACGCGTTTCCCGATGTCACGCCGGTGCAGGTCAATGTCTACACCGAAGCCTCGGGGCTGGCGGCGGAGGACGTGGAGCAACTGCTCACCACGCCGGTGGAATCGGCGTTGGCCGGTTTGCCCAAGGTGGAACAGATCCGCTCGGTGAGCCTGTTTGGTCTGTCCTTTGTGTCGGTCTACTTCGACGACAGCATGGACATCTACTTTGCCCGCCAACTGGTCAACGAACGCCTGCAGCAGGTGGGCGATCGCCTGCCGGCGGGTTACGGCAAACCGGAGATGGGGCCGAACACTTCCGGTCTCGGCCAGGTGTTCTGGTACACCGTCGAACGCGCTGACGACACGTTGAAAGGTGCCACGGCCGGCACGGCACCCAACGACATGGATTTGCGCACGCTGCAGGATTGGACCATCCGTTTGATTCTGCGTACCGCACCGGGCGTCGATGACGTCAGCTCGTGGGGCGGGCAGGAAAAGCAGTTCCAGGTGCGTGTTGATCCGATGAAACTGATCGCGCACAAGCTGGGCTTCAAGGAAGTGATCGAGGCGCTGCAGGCCAACAACGCACAAGTCGGTGGCAACTTCGTCGACGTGGGACGCGAGCAGTATCTGGTGCGCGGGCTGGGCTTGATCCAGAACGCCAAGGATCTGGGCAACATCGTGCTCAAGACCGAGGATGGCACGCCGGTTTATGTGCGTGACGTGGCCACCATCATTGAGGCCGGGGCACCGCGCACCGGAGCAGTGACGCGCGATGGCAAGGAGGTCGTCCTGGGCATGGCTTTGGCGCGCATCGGCGAGAACGCCAAAAGCGTGGTTGATGCGGTCAAGGCCAAGCTCGACACGGTGAAGCAATCCTTGCCGCCGGGCGTGGTCGTCAAACCGGTGTACGAGCGCACCGAACTGGTTAACGCGGCGGTGGGCACCGCGGTGCGCGCGCTGGTGGAAGGTTCGATCCTGGTGGCGCTGGTGCTGTTCCTGTTCCTGGGTGAGTTCCGCAGTGCGCTGGTCGTGGTCGTGGCACTGCCGTTGGCGATGCTGATCGCCTTCATCTGCATGAATCAGGCCGGCTTGTCGGCCAACCTGATGTCACTGGCGGGCCTGGCGATCGGTATCGGCATGATGGTGGATGGGGCCGTGGTGATGGTGGAAAACGCCTACCGCATCATGGCCGAGCGCAAGGCACATGGCGGCCCGGTGGATCGCACGTCGGCGGTTCTGGCTGCCGCCCGCGAAGTGGCCAACCCGATGGCGTTCGCGATTCTCATCATCATCGTGGTGTTCCTGCCGTTGTTCAGCCTGCAGGGGCTGGAAGGCAAGATGTTCAAGCCGATGGCGTTCAACATCAGCTTCGCGATGGCCGGCTCGCTGATTCTCGCGCTGACCTTGATCCCCGTGCTCGCCGCGCTGGTACTGAAGCCCAAGGAAGAGAAAGACACCTGGCTGGTCGCGTTCCTGAAGCGCCATTACGCCACGGTACTGGCGTGGTCGCTGGCACGACGCAAGCTCGTGCTTGGCATCGCCGCCGGTGCCTTGATCGGCAGCCTTGCGCTGTTCCCGTTCCTTGGCAAGGAGTTCATGCCCAACCTGAAAGAGGGCGCCATCATGTGGCGCATCACCTCGATCCCGTCGGCGTCGCTGGATGAGTCCATCCGCATCTCCAAGCAGGTGTCGGCTCTGGTCAAGCAGAAGTTTCCGGAAGTGGAGACCACGCTAGCAATGATCGGTCGCGCCGAAAAAGGCGAGACGGCAGATGTGAACTACATGGAGGTGTACACGCCACTGAAGCCGAAGGATCAATGGCGCAAGGGCGAGACGCTGGAAAGCATCGAGGAAGCGATGCAGAAGGAACTGACGGCGGCGTTGCCGACCGCCGTGGTGAGTTATACCCAGCCAATCCAGATGCGTATCGAGGAACTGATCTCGGGTGTGCGCGCCACGCTGGCGTTGAAGATCTACGGCGATGACCTGGGTGAGCTGGATCGTCTCAGTGGTCGCATCAAGAACGTACTAGCTGGTGTGCCCGGCGTGGCTGACCTCGCTTTGGAGGCGAACATCGGCAAGCCACAGATCCGCATCAAGGTGGATCGCGATGCGCTGGCGCGCTACGGCTTGAACGCCGACGACGTGCTGACCGTGGTGAAGAACGGCATCGGCGGCGAGCCGGTGACCACGCTGCTCGACGGCGTGAAGCGTTTCGACATCGCGGTACGGCTGGACGATGCCGACAAGGCCTCGTTGCCGGCGATCCAGCGCATTCCGATCCGTGCGCCAAGCGGCGCGCTGGTGCAGTTGTCGCAGGTGGCCGAGGTCAGTGATGCAGAAGGCTATTCGTTCATCCGTCGCGAGCAGTTGCAGCGTTATGCGGTGATCCAGATGGACGTGCACGGCCGCGATATCGATGGCTTCGTCAAGGATGCCAACGCCGCCATCGCGCAGCAGGTGAAGTTACCCACCGGCTACTACAGCGAATGGGGTGGCGCGTTCGAGAACCAGCAGCGAGCATTGAAGCGGTTGTCGCTGATCGTGCCGGCCACGATCTTCTTCATCTTCGTGCTGCTTTACACCGCCTTCAACTCGGTGAAGCACGCCACGCTGATCCTGGCCAACGTGCCGTTTGCCACCATCGGCGGCATCGTTGGGCTGGCGATCACCGGGCAATACCTGTCGGTGCCCTCGGCGATCGGCTTCATCGCCGTGTTCGGCGTGGCGATGTTGAACGGCATCGTGTTGGTGAGCTTCTTGAACGAGCAGCGTGAGAAAGGGCTGCCGGTGCGGGAGGCTGTGATTCGCGGCACCGCGTTGCGCATGCGACCGGTAATGATGACCGCGAGCGTAGCGATCCTGGGCCTGGTGCCGATGCTGCTTTCCAGTGGCGTCGGTGCGGAAACCCAGCGTCCGCTGGCCACCGTGGTGGTCGGCGGTCTGATCACCTCGACCCTGCTGACCCTGGTACTGCTGCCGGTGCTCTACGACTGGATCGAAGAACGCGCCACTCGGCGCTTGGCCAAGGAGAACACCCCATGAAAGAAGTGAAGGCATTCATCCACCGCGGCCGCGTGGTCGACGTCATCCACGCCTTGGAGGACGGCGGATTTCGTTACCTGTCCGTCAGCGACGTCAAAGGTCTGCTGGCCGCGCTCAGCGCCCAGGAACAGATCTATTCGATGGAGCTGGGCGAACGGGTCACCCGGCAGATCAAGCTCGAAGTGTTCTGCGAGGACGATCAGGCCGAACGCGCGGTACAACTGATTCGCCTGCACGCACGCACTGGTCAGAGCGTGGCCGGCTGGGTCTATCAGAGCACGGTGGATCGGGCGTGGCCCATCGACGGCCAAGTCGACTGACCAAGGTGGGCGGGGTCACACCCGCCCGTCATTCCATGTCATGTCATAACACCGCGGTGCTCACGTAGAGTGGCCACCGCAAAGGAGATATCCATGGGCACCGCTGAACCCCACGAACACGATCACGACCATCACCACGACCACAGTCACGGTGTGGTGCCCGATGCGGACAAGAAGTATCTGACCATCGCTTTGCTGTTGCTTCTTGGCTTCATGGCGGTCGAAGTGGTGGTCGGCATCCTGGCCAAGTCGCTGGCATTGATTTCCGACGCCGGCCACATGCTGACCGACGTCGGCTCGATCGGATTGGCCTTGGTAGCGATGCGACTGGCCAAACGACCGGCCAGCGGTAGCTACACGTTCGGACTCAAGCGCGTGGAAATCCTGAGCGCGCAGGCGAACGGCGTGACCCTGTTGTTGCTGTCAGTCTGGTTCATCGTCGAGGCGATTCGTCGCCTGATCGATCCGCCGGTGGTGGAAGGGTTGCTGGTCACGGTGATTGCGGTGATCGGCATCGGCGTCAACCTGCTCGCCGTGTGGGCGATGAGCAAGGCGAACCGACAGAGTCTCAACGTGAAAGGCAGCTTCCAGCACATCCTCACCGATCTCTATGCCTTCATTGCCACTGCGATTGCCGGCGCCGTCATCTGGTGGACGGGCTGGAATCGCGTGGATTCGATCGCCGCACTGGTGGTCGCCGGGTTGATGCTGAAAGCCGGCATCGGGCTGGTACGCGAATCGGGGCGCATCTTTCTGGAGGCTGCCCCGCGCGGCCTCAATCCGGTCACGATTGCCGAGGCGATCCGTGCGGTGCCGGCGGTGACCCGGCTGGACGATCTACACGTGTGGGAGGTGACCTCGGGCATGCCGGCGTTGTCGGGGCACATCTACGTGAACCACGACATTGACTGCCACGACGTGCGCCGTGAGGTAGAAGCCATGTTGCACGATCGCTTCAAGATCACGCACACGACACTGCAAACCGATCATGGAACCACCGACGAATCGGCTGGCGCGGCAGCAGGCTGCAGCTTTGCCTCAACCGGCGGGGCGCATTGAGACATCGACGCCTTGGCGATGAAAGAAACCTCACGCCTGTGACGATGTGGGCGCGATGACGCGCGTCATCGCAGGGCGACGAAGCCACCTCCAACCAAACAACATAACCAGCCCACCCATCGCGAGCGCGCCCAGCATGTCGCCGGGGTAATGCACCCCCAGATAGATGCGGGCCCATGCCATCGGCAGGCCGAGCAGCGCGATCCCGAGGCCCCAAGCTCGGGTGCGTCGATCCAGCAACAGCATGCCAGCGACCACCCACTGCACGGTCAGGTGGTCGCTGGGAAAGCTGCCGGTCGCCGCATGAGTTACCCAAGCTTGACCAGCACCGGCCACGAACGGACGCGCGCGATCCCAAACCAAGCCGATGACCAGGTTCGCGAACAATGCCGCTGCGGCGGCACCCGATGCCTTCAGGGCGACCGACCGCATCGACCACCGAGGAAACATCAGCATCGTCCCAAGGAGAGCGGCGGTCAGGATCAACGGCCCATCGGCCAGGCCGCGCGCCAGATGCAGCATCGCGGACGATGGCGGTGTAGACGGATGGATGGCGTGGAACAGTCGAAGGTCAACGGCGTACACCATGGTGCCAAACCCCGAGATCGGCGATGTCATGGCTTGCCGATCGGTGCAAGGGCAGCGATCCGTGCTTCCTTTGCTTCGCGCAGGATGCCCAAGGCCTCCTTCAACACGTAGCACGCGATGGCCGCACCGATGACCAGATCGGGGACCGCACTGTGTAGAAGCAGCACCAGCACACCGGAGGTGATCACCGCCAGGTTGGCGATGACGTCGACCCGCGTGAACAGCCACGTGGCGCGCAGATGCACTTCGCCGTGACGGAACCGCTCCAACAATCGCAGCACGGTGGCATTCACGATCAAGGCGATGAAGGCAATACCCATCATCCAAACACCCTCGGGATGACTGCCCGCGACGAGTCGCCACACCACACCGGCGAGGACACCCGCGCCCAGGATCAGCAGCAACGTGCCACTCAGAGTGGCTGCTGATGCCTTGAAGCTTGCCGTGCGGTGCCAGGCGACAAGCGCGATGCCGTACGCACTCGCGTCGGCGAGCATGTCCAGCGAATCGGCGATCAGCCCCATCGATTGCGCGATCAGACCCGCGACTACACCGACCACAAACATCGTGGCATTGAGAACCAGCGCGAAGCGCAGGATGCGTCGCTCCGCTTCGTTGCTGGCTTCAGCATGGCAACTACATTCACTCATGCCCTATCGCCTTCATTCTGCATCGGAAAGCACTTCCTGGGTTCCTTGGGGTAATGGCAAAGGCTGGCGGCCACGACGGATGTTGAACATGAATCCGACCGCCAGCAGCACCAGGATCGTCAACTGGGCCAGCAGGGATTGCCAGGTCGGATAGATGCCCAGCAGTTCGATATGCGGCATCGGCGCGACGCTCACCGCGACCCAGCCGGCTTCCTGCAGCGCGGCGATTCCTTTGCCTGTCAGCACAATGGCTAGCACCGCAATCAACGCCGAACTGGCGGAGAAGAACGTGCCGATCGGCAGCCGACGACTGGTGCGCAACAGCACCCAGGCGATCAGCCCCAGCACCGCCGCCCCGGCGGCGATGCCGCCGAGCAGCCACGCTTCCTGACCGTCGTTCCACAGCGCGGCATAAAACAGGATGCTCTCGAACACCTCGCGGTACACCGAGATGAAGGCCAGCCCGAACAGGAACCACGCCGAACGCCGGTCGAGCGCGGCCGCCATCTTTTCCTTCAAATACGCCTGCCAGCGACCGCCGATGCTCTTCTGGTGCATCCACAGACCCACCCCGAGCAGTACAAACGCCGCAAACAGCGACGACAGCCCTTCGGTCAATTCACGGCCGGCACCACTGATGGAAATCGCATAGCTGGCAATGGCCCAGGTGATGCCGCCGGCGACCAACGCGAGGCTCCAGCCGGCATGCACGTAGCGCATTGCTTCGGGCCGCGCGGCCTTGCGCAGGAAAGCGAGCAAGGCGACCACGACCAGCAGGGCTTCCAGACCCTCCCGTACCAGGATGGTGAAAGCACCCAGGAAGGTGGCGGCCGCATCGCCTGCGGCGTCGCTGGTGACTTCTTGCGCGCGCACCAGCAGACCATCGACCGCATCGGCCTGTTTCGACACCGATTCCACCGAGGTGCTGCTCGTCAGCGCAGTGCGATAGGCACCCATCGCCGTTTCAAGCTTGGCGCGCAGCGCGCCGTCACGCGCATTGAGTTGCGGCTCGACCGGCTCCACGCCATCGAGGTAGGCGGACAGCGCCAGTTGAGTGGCCTGCGCCTTGGCACCGGCTTGGTAAGCCGTCAGGCTCGCCGCCAGTCGCGCTCGTGCCAGAGGAATACCCGCCAAGGCCTGCTGCTGGATGGCACCAGGATGAGCTCGCAGATAGCCCATGATCGCCCTTGCGCGCTCCGCACCGAGCGTGGGCGTCAACTGCGCCACACGAGCACGCGACAGCTCCTTCAAGTCGGCGATCTGCGCCTGTGCGGCGGTGTCGTGCTGCCACGTATCGGCACCGGCGGCGGCCTCCTTGGTATAAGCCAGCGAGCCCACGTAGTACGCCAGCGCCCAACGATCATCGGACGACAGCTGCTGCGAGTAGCTTGCCATCGGCGTACCTTCCACGCCCTGGCTGATCACCTCGTACAACGACAGCGCGCTGCGCTGATCCGCTCGCGTCTGGTCGGTGAAGTTCACCGGGCGGGGCGACAGTTGCAGGCCGGCCGGACCATCGCCATGGCCGGTTGCTCCATGACAGGCGGCGCATTGGTTTTGATAGAGCGTTGCACCACGCGCCAGATTGGGGGCATGTTCCGGTGCGGTCGGTACGGGATACGCTTGCAGCAACGCATCGGCCAGCGCATGCGCTTGTGTCGCCACCTGAGCGGGCACCGCCTTGGCATCCACCGAGGCCACCAACGTATCGGCCTGCTTCAAAAGTGCGGACGTGGTCGCGGTCGGTGGCAACGCGCCGATGCGTGATCGAGCCGTCGATGTGAATTCCCGCATCTCGGCGTACTCGGATGCGCTGATCACCGCGCCATCTTTAACTGCACCGGCGTAATCGGTCGCCAGGTAGTCGAGCATCTGCCAAGTTTGCGGAACCGAAGCGATGACATCTTGAGCCATGATCGGAAAGGCCGTCATGCCGAACAAGAGAAGCATCGCCATGGAAAGGCCGCGAAAAGCGGCGCGAATACGAGTCGTTATCATCTAATGATGATACTCGTCCCTGAAGAATTCGCCAGCACATCGTCTCCGCCACGGCGTCCGCCGATTCAGTGGCAGGAGCCGCCGTGCTGCGGCAAGGCCGGTCGCTGACAGACGTCATCCAAAGGTTGGTATCGCCTAGCCGGCTGCAATCGTAGTAGTTACCGAGTCCCGATTGTTAGAGCGACGACGTTCGAACCTTACGACTCGGTCGGCTGGCAACTACGAGTGGTTTGCACGAAGTCTTGGCGGTTCCGCAATGTCCACTGGTCTGACTGCAGCAATGATCGGTGAGATAGCCAATCAGGTCGTTCATCGCTTCGATCACGGGGGTGTAGTAGATGAAGCGACCACTCTGCTGGCTGGTTACAAGACCGGCGTGCGACAGCTCCTTCAGATGAAACGAAAGCGTAGCATTGGCCAGCCCCAGCTTCTCGGCAATCGCACTGGCGGCCAGACCGTCCGGGGCGTGCTCAATCAGCAGCCGATAGACCGCCAACCGCGACTCCTGAGCGAGCGCGGAAAGGATCGTGAGGGCTTGTTTGGTCTTCATGGTGCGGATGGCCGTCCCAGAACGGTGTGCGGTGATCGCCGTGGGCAGTGTAATGCTTGCGCTCATCACTGAATCAACCAGCCGTGTCGTCGCTGGATGCCTTTCCCATCGCATCGAGCCGACTCGACAGCGCGAGCCGATCCAGGGCGGCCACGTTCAAGTTGAGCAACAGGCTGATCCGTTGCTGCAAAAGGTTCCGGGCCAGCACAAAGGCTTTGTAAACGGTGGCTTCATCGCCTTGCGCCTTTGCCGGATCAGGGATGCTCCAGTGCGCGGTGATCGGCGCCCCCGGCCATGCGGGGCAAACCTCGCCGGCCACTTGGTCACACACGGTGATCACAAAATCCATCACCGGGGCATCTGGTGTCGTGAACTCCGCCCAGCTCTTGCTGCGCAGCCCGTCGATGGGAAGATCAACGGCCTTAAGCACATCTAGCGTCTGGGGGTAGATGAAACCTTTGGGCTGACTTCCGGCGCTGTAACCACGAAAGCGATCGCGGCCAAAGTGATGGACGGTCGCCTCGGCCAGAATGCTGCGCGCCGAGTTGCCGGTGCACACGAACAACACGTTGTAATGACCTTGCATGACGATGCTCCGTTCAAGCCTGCGGTGATTCATACCAACGCTTGCTGCCGTTGACGATGCGAACGACGGACAACATCACCGGCACTTCGATCAGGACACCGACCACGGTGGCCAGCGCGGCGCCGGAATGCACGCCGAACAGACCCACGGCAGTGGCAACAGCCAACTCGAAGAAGTTGCTGGCACCGATCAGCGCCGAGGGCCCGGCCACGCAATGGGGCACCCCGAACCGACGGTTGAGCACATAGGCCAACCCCGAGTTGAAATACACCTGGATCAGGATCGGCACCGCCAGCATCGCGATCACCGCCGGCTGGGCCAGGATCTGCTGGCCCTGAAAACCGAACAGCAGCACGAGGGTGGCCAGCAGCGCGAACAAGGACGCTGGCCCCAGCCGTTGGAGCAGTGCCTGCAACCGCGCCTCGCCCCCTCGTGAAAGCACCCAGCGACGCAGCACCACGCTGATCGCCACGGGCACCACGATGTAGAGCAGCACCGACAACAGCAGCGTGTTCCATGGCACCGTGATCGAAGAGATGCCCAGCAGCAGCGCCACGATGGGCGCAAACGCGACCACCATGATCGTGTCGTTCAAGGCGACCTGGCTCAACGTGAAGTTCGGCTCGCCGTGGCAGAGGTTGCTCCACACGAACACCATCGCCGTGCACGGCGCCGCGGCCAGCAAGATCAGGCCGGCAATGTAGGAGTCGAGCTGATCGGCAGGCAGGTAGCCAGCAAAGACGTGGCGGATGAAGATCCATCCCAGCAGCGCCATCGAGAACGGTTTGACGGCCCAGTTGATGAAGAGCGTGACGCCAATGCCTTTCCATTGCTGGCGCACACCACCGAGCGCGCTGAAATCAATTTTCAGCAGCATGGGGATGATCATCAGCCAGATGAGCACGGCCACGGGCAGATTGACCTGAGCGACCTGCATGCCCCCCAAGGCTTCAAAGGTGCCCGGCAGCCAATGACCTAGGACCGTGCCCGCCACGATGCACAGCAGGACCCAAACCGTGAGGTAGCGCTCGAAGAAGCCGATGCGGGTACCACTGGCCGCATCGGGATCGGCGTTGAGCAGGTCAGCAGACGACTGGCTCATGCGTGTTCCTCTTCGACGTCGGTGATGGTGCCGATGTGATCCAGCGCCTGCTTCAACTCATCCCGGCTCATCGTTTCCACCGGCAGATTCAGCAGCGCGGTGACTCGATACAGAACGAGCGTGTGGGCCTGGCGGAAGGCCTCGATCGCAGCACCGGCACCTTCGGCCGCTGCCGGATCGGGCTGGCCCCAGTGGGCCTTCACGAAATCGCCGAATAGCACCGGGCACGTCTCGTTGGCGGCGTTGTCACAGACCGTGATCACGATGTCCAGCGGCGGCGCACCTTCGCCCGTGAAGCGATCCCAGGACTTGCTGCTGAGACCGTCGGTGGGGATACCGACAGCCTTGAGCTCTTCGATTGCATAGGGATTGACGCGGCCGGTCGGCTGACTGCCAGCGCTGAAGGCCTCGAAGCGGCCTTTGCCCAAATGGTTGAGGGTCGCTTCGGACAGGATGCTGCGGGCGGAATTGCCCGTGCAGATGAACAGAACGCGGCACGGATGCATGGCAGTCTCGGATTGGATTCTATATTTCCATAATGATAGAATCATCTAATCAAAGCAACAGGAACCGTGTTCATGACGATGCAGGATCTGCCCCACATTGCGGCCGATGTGCTGGAAACGCCGAGCTTGGCCAAGTTAGCCCTGCCTGCAGACTCCACTCATTCGCCGCGCATCCTGATCCTGTATGGATCCCTGCGCCCGCAGTCGTTCAGTCGCAAGTTGGCCCTGGAAGCCGAGCGCATCCTGCGCCAGTTCGGCGCTGAGACCCGCGTGTTCGATCCACATGAATTGCCGATTCTCGACAGCGTGCCCAACACGCATCCCAAGGTGCAGGAGCTGCGTGCGCTGTCCTTGTGGTCGGAGGGCCAGGTCTGGGTCAGCCCGGAACGCCACGGTTCGGTGACCGGCGTATTCAAGAACCAGATTGATTGGCTGCCGCTGGAAGATGGCAGCGTGCGGCCGACACAAGGGCGCACCCTGGCGGTCATGCAGGTCAGCGGGGGCTCGCAATCGTTCAACGTTGTCAATGCGCTGCGTGTGCTGGGCCGTTGGATGCGCATGGTGGTCATTCCGAATCAATCGTCGGTCGCCAAGGCTTGGCAGGAGTTCGATGACAACGAACGCATGAAGCCGTCGGCCTTCTATGATCGGGTGGTCGACGTCATGGAGGAGCTGTTCAAGTTCACCCTGATGGTGCGTGATCGCAGCGATTACCTGGTGGACCGCTATAGCGAACGCAAAGGTGCGGCTGAAGCGCACGCCTTGTTGGTTGCAGCGGGCGTGACCGAAGTGATCGAGCCGGCTCCTGTTGTAGTGGAACCAGCCAAGACCAGCTGCTGCGCTAGCGGAGCCTGCTGATAATGGACGCTGCCACACCGATGACCGCCACGATCTTTCACAACCCTGACTGCGGTACTTCGCGCGATACGCTGGCTCTAATCCGCCACGCAGGCATCGAACCCACGGTGATCGAATATCTCAAGACGCCGCCGAGCCGCGAGCTGCTTATCAAGCTCATCGACGAAGCCATGCTTAAACCGCGCGAGGCTTTGCGTGAGAAGGGAACTCCTTTCTCGGAGCTGGGGCTTGGCGCTGCTGGTATTACCGATGACGCCGTCATCGAAGCAATGTTGAAGCACCCGATCTTGATCAACCGCCCCTTCGTGGTCACACCACGTGGCACACGGCTATGCCGCCCCTCAGAGGTCGTGCTCGACATCCTTCCGCCGATCACACAACCCTTCATCAAGGAGGACGGCGATATCGTAATGGGCACGCTTAATTCATAGGGCTGCCGGATTGTTCGAACGTCTGCTTCTGGCGGCTCCGGACGGTGGCCTCGCGCTGGCTGGGATTCCGGCGCGCTGATCATGATCAATTGGTTCCACTGATCAACTATCGGTGTGCGCAGTCATTTTCAGGTTGCTGCGATTGGAAGCATCTACGCTACTTCTGCTGCACCAGTTGATGTTCGTAGTACGGCCGTACACGTCGGTCGAGGATCGCATACAAGCTCGCGCTGTCGTCAGGGCTTGGATCGAGCCATGAGTCTATGTCCTCTTCCTGAATTGGAACGGGACACCGGTCATGACCCGCCTCGACAACTTCAAGGGGCGGATCATCGGTAATTGCGGCGAATGTGTAGAACCCCGGGTCGTCACCGGCCGCCTCAACATAGGTCCAGAGACAAGCCACGAAGAGGTTCTCACCGGTCGATGGCGTAAAAAGGATTTCCACGCTTTGCTCGCGCTCTCCTGGCACCAGCGCTCGTTGCTGCAGATTGTGGAGATACACGCTTTCGTAGAATCGATCCACGATCATGATGCCGTGGTTGCAGCCGAACACCTTGCGCCATACGGTTGAGAGCTTGTCGCGTCGTGCGTTGTACGTGCCGGGCTTCTCGATTTCATCGGCTTCTGTCCAGCCGGGCAGGCGACAGCGATAGCGCATCGGGACGACCATGCGCTCGCCCGTTTCAGCATCACGAATCATCACCGGAGCGAAGTGACCAGGCCAGATCCTATCGATGCCATCGGCCGGTGCTGGTAACGCCAAGTCTTCCAGCTTCTTCCTTCCAGCCTCGATCTTGTTGGTTGCGACGCGGCGATCGGTCTCGGCCTTTTTAGTCGGCTTGCCTGACGCGAGCTTGGCGTTGGCTTCGATGAGGCGGGCTTCTTGGACGCCGATCTCGGACGCGATCAGGGCGATTGCCTCAGTTTCCGCTTCGCGCGCCATCTCTATCGTGCCGATGTCCAGCACGCCACTCGCAGCGTCGGTCATCGCGCGGCGCATCGCCTTCGGGACAACTTTGACCCAATTGCCCTTCTTCTTCGTCCAACCCACGAGCTTCGTAAATTCCTTGATGGCGAGCTTTCCGCCAAAGCGCTCGTATTTTCGGAAGTCCGCCCAGATTTGCGCCGAGTAGCACATGTCGAAGTCTGCTTGATCTGACGGAGCTAAGCATAGTGTCCAACGCGATTGTCATCCCACTGCCAGATCTGTTCCGCTAAAGCACCCAGTTGCCACCCTAATTCGCCTGCGGCGTTAGGGACGATGCGAGTGCGGAATGATCCGCATGCAACCAGGGAAGATGAGCGTATGAACAAGCCAGCACCGCCGAACGGCCCGAGCAAAACGGGTCAGCCATCGGGACCAGCACGTGGAAACAACCCGACACGTCCAGGAGCCACTCCACCGCCAGCGTCCAAGGGCGGCAAGAAATAACCCAAAGGCCGGCCTCGCGCCGGCCTTTTTGCCCTCGGGAACAATGCATCGAACTGAGACTGCAGGCCGGCACCTACACGTCTGCAATCCGATCACCGATTCACGTGGCCCGTCAGCACCAGCAACCTTGGTTTGCCGCGTGAGTCTGGCCCGAGCCGACTAGGTGTCTGGCGGAAGCCGACACCAGAATGTCTGGTGGAACCGACGAGCGGGGCACACACTTCTGCTGGGTCCAAGCCATGATCATCTACTGTCTGAAGCAAGCCGATGATGGGTTATGGGCCGTGTGCCGCATGAGAGCAACAATGTTCCAGGGACTTCAACTCGGTCCAGCGATGAAATTGGCTCGTGAAGCTGCTCGCGAAGAGCATTTGAGAGTTGGGGAACCGACCTTCGTGGATCTAGAAGCGGCCGTATTGGGAGGCCGATCGATTCAGGCTCAGCCGGTCAGTTGCTGACGCACACGAAAGATCGGCGCACCCTCGATAACTGCAGGGAAGCCGGGACGTTGAAGGCAACACTCGGTACAATGCGAGAGAGCAAAGAAGGGACAAAAACACGCGTCTGACGGTAACTGTGACGGTAGGTGACCCGACTTAACTTCCAAGAACCGTGCAGGACAAGGGTTTGGTGGCCATTGTTCGAGTGCACCCATAGCTGGCGCGACGTCAGAAGTCGCCGGGCAATTCAGGCGATAAGCGCGATTGAGTACGGTCTACCCAGCCCTGAGTACATCCAGATAGTCCGCCCATGCCTGCATCATCTTCGTTCGCTCATCTAGGTGAGAAGTTCGGTTGTAGGCTCGGCCAAGTGGGTCGCGCACCGCATGCGCGAGCTGGTGCTCGATGAAGTCTGGACGAAAGCCAAGGACTTCATCGAGGAGTGTCCGTGCCATGGCGCGAAAGCCATGTGCAGTCATCATTGTGTTATCGAACCCTAGCGTTCTGAGTGCAGCAGTAATGGTGTTCTCGCTGATTGGCTTGGATGTGCTCCGGACACCCGGAAGAACGTATTGGCTTCGACGCGCATACGGCTGGACGTCTTTAAGGATCTCGATTGCCTGCTTGGCCAGCGGGACGATGTGAGGCGTCTTGGTTTTGCTTGTCACATAGCGCCACTCTGCCTTGCTCAGGCTGATGTCTTCCCAGCGCGCGTGGCGAAGCTCCCCAGGGCGAACAAACAGCAGTGCCGACAGCTTGAGGGCGGCCAGCACGATCGGGGAGCCCTGATAGCCGTACATCGCCTTGAGAAGCTTCGCTACCTCGTCGGGCTCGGTCAGACTCGCAAAATGCTCGGCTTTCGGCGACGTGAGGGCGCCGATGAGGTCGGATGCGGGGTTGTATTTGGTTCGTCCTGTGGCGATGGCATAACGAAAGACGAGGGATGCTGCCGCGCGTGCGCGGTGCGCCGTCTCGACTGCCCCTCTCTCTTCGATTTTGCGCAGCGCCATGAGCAACAGCGGAGCGGTGATGTCCTGAACCGGAATGTCGCCGATGAATGGCCCAAGATCCTTTTCAAGCATTCGGCGCTCACGCACCACGGAGCCAGGGCTTAGCGTCTTGGCTCGCTTCTCCAGCAGCTCATCAGCCATGGCCTTAAAGGTATTCCCGGCATCTTCGACTTGTGCGGCGCGTTGGATTCGCGCGACTTGGGCTGGATCAGCCCCGCCTTTCAGCAGCGCACGCGCTTTGTCGCGCTCCGCACGAGCCTCTGCCAGCGACACGGCAGGGTACTCACCGATTGTGAGCATGTTGGCTTTGCCGGCAAACCGGTAGCGGTAGCGCCAGATCTTCGACCCGGCCGGGCGCATCTCGATGCACAGGCCGTTGGTATCGGCAATGCGGAAGACGTCCTTCCTGGGCTTGAGGCTGCGAAGCTTGGTATCAGTCAACATGGGCTTGTGAGTAACACGAGTGTGAGTAAGTGGCGAACCCGCCTTGATCTTACTCACCTCGTTACTCACTTGCTAGCCGGATGCACGTGGACGCCTATAGGCCTGTCCGGACGACGAAACCCTTGTTTCAATGGATTTGTGGCGACACCCCGGACTGCATCGGACTTTCTTGGACGGTTACATGGTGGGCCCACGAGGACTCGAACCTCGAACCAAGGGATTATGAGTCCCCTGCTCTAACCATTGAGCTATAGGCCCTTGCGCAGCGGAAAAGTGTAGCGTGTTTGGCCCGGTTTTTGACCGTCGCGGTTACGTCAGGCGGCGGTGGATTCGAGTTCGGCGCGGCGCAGGCGGTTGTTGCGGTGGTTGTGGTGCAGGGCGTCGATGGTAATCAGTACGAGGGCGATCCAGACCAGCACGAAGCCGGCCCAGCGGGCGGGCGACATCGGTTCGTGCAAGATGACCACCGCGACCAGAAACTGCAGGATCGGGCCGATGTATTGCAGCATGCCGAGCATGCTCAGCGGCAGTCGTCGTGCGGCGGCGGCGAAGGCGATCAGCGGGATGGTGGTGGCGATGCCGGTGGAGCTGAGCAGCAGGGCGGATGAGATGCCGTGGGCGAGTAAGTGGGATTCGCCGTGCTGGGTCATCCACAACAGTGCGATCAGCGCGACCGGGGCGACCAGCAGGGTTTCGATGGTCAGGCTGGGGATCGGCGCGATGCTGCGTCCGGCCAGCTTTTTGCTGAGGCCGTAGAAGCCGAAGGTCAGCGTCAGGGCCAGCGCAATCCACGGCGGGCTGCCCTGGCCTGCGGCGATCACCACGATCGCGATCAGGCCAATGGCCACGGCCAGCCATTGCATCGGGCGCAGTCGCTCGCGCAGCAGTACGACGCCGAGCAGGATGGTCAGCAAGGGGTTGATGAAGTAGCCGAGCGAGGCCTGCAGCACGTGGCCGTTGTTGGTGGCGTAGACGTAGGTGAGCCAGTTGCAGGTGATCAGTGCGGCGGCAATTGCCAGCGCGCCGAGTTGACGCGGATTGCGCAGCACAGCGAGGAATTCCGGCAGGCGTCGGGTGACGGTGAGCAGGATCATGCACACCACCACGGACCAGAGTACGCGGTGCGCAACGATCTCCAGCGCGGGGGCGAATTCCAGCTGGATGAAGTACAGCGGAAAGATGCCCCACAGCGTGTAACAGGTGATGCCGTAGAGCAGGCCTGCGCGGGAGTGGTCAGCTGGGGTTGGCGTTGGATTCACGGCCGGGACTCGATGGCTGGGTTGCCGCAATCAATCCGCGGCGCTGGAAAGAACAACGCCCGCGCGGTGGCGGGCGTTGTTTTGAACGTGGCCGGGACTATTGATCCGGGCCTTGAACGGTAGCGTTGCAGTCACTCTTCGACTTCGCTGCGCTACGCTCAGAGCGAACGGGGTTTGGTCGTATTACTCGACATCAAGGAACGAACGCAGTTGCTCGGAGCGGCTCGGGTGACGCAGCTTGCGCAGCGCCTTGGCCTCTATCTGGCGGATGCGCTCGCGGGTGACGTCGAACTGCTTGCCGACTTCTTCCAGCGTGTGATCGGTGTTCATGTCGATGCCGAAACGCATGCGCAGCACCTTCGCCTCACGCGGGGTCAGCCCGCCGAGCACGTCGCGCACGGTTTCCATCAGGCCGGTTTCGGTGGCCGACTCGACCGGCGAGCTGGCGTTGCCGTCTTCGATGAAGTCGCCCAGATGGGAATCCTCGTCGTCGCCGATCGGGGTTTCCATCGAGATCGGCTCCTTGGCGATCTTCAACACCTTGCGGACCTTGTCCTCGGGCATCTCCATTTCCTTGGCCAGTTCTTCCGGCGTGGCCTCGCGGCCGAACTGCTGCAGCATCTGGCGGGAAATGCGGTTGAGCTTGTTGATCGTTTCGATCATGTGCACCGGGATACGGATGGTGCGCGCCTGATCGGCGATCGAGCGGGTGATGGCCTGACGGATCCACCACGTCGCATAGGTCGAGAACTTGTAGCCGCGACGGTATTCGAACTTGTCGACCGCCTTCATCAGGCCGATGTTGCCCTCCTGGATCAGATCCAGGAATTGCAGGCCACGGTTGGTGTACTTCTTGGCGATGGAGATGACCAGGCGCAGGTTGGCCTCGACCATTTCCTTCTTGGCGCGACGGGCCTTGGCCTCACCGCTGGCCATGGCGCGATTGATGTCCTTGATGTCGATCAGCGGCAGGAACAGCTTGCGCTCGATTGCGGCGAGCTTTTCCTGCTCGGCATCGATTTCTTCGCGATGGGTCTTGACGTTGGGCGACCACTTCTGGCGCTTGCGGCTCAGCTCGGCCGCCCACTCGGGGTTGCCTTCGTTACTGGGGAAGTTCTTGATGAACTCGGCCTTGGGCATCTTCACCTGCTTGACCAGGATATCCATCAGCACGCGCTCGTGATGGCGGATATCGCCGACCACTTCACGCAGCTTGCGCACGAAACCGTCGATCAGCGCGGACGGCAGCTTGAGCTTGAGGAACTCCTCGGCCATCTGGTCGCGCAGCTTGACGATCTTCTTGTCGGTGATGCTGCCAGCCTTGGGGGCGGCCTTCTGGAACTTGGTGTAGTAGTCGCGCAGCAGTTCGAAGCGGCGCTTGACCTCTTCCGGATCCGGGCCGGTCGGGCCGGCTTCTTCCTCTTCTTCGCTGTCTTCGTCCTCGTCGCCATCCGACTCTTCCTCATCGCCGTTCTCGGCGGCTTCGGCGGCGGCGGCTTCCTTTTCCTTGCGGGCGAGGTCGGCGGCTTCTTCCAGATCGAGGAAGCCGGCGAGGATTTCAGACAGGCGGCGCTTGCCGTCCAGGTGCTGGTCGTATTCCTCCAGCAACAGTTCGATGGTCAGCGGGAAGCTGGCCAGCGCAGTCTGCACCTGGCCGAGGCCTTCCTCGATGCGCTTGGCGATGGCGATTTCGCCCTCGCGGGTGAGCAGCTCGACCGTACCCATTTCGCGCATGTACATGCGCACCGGGTCGGTGGTGCGGCCCACTTCGGCGTCGACGGCCGAGAGCAGCGCGACGGCTTCTTCGGCGGCGGTTTCGTCGTCGGTGCTGGAGTCGGCCTTGTCGTTGACGCTGTCGCCATCAGGCGCGGCGTCATGGACTTCGATACCGACGCCCTTGAGCACCGCCATGATGTCTTCAATCTGCTCCGGATCGACGACGTCGTCGGGCAGGTGATCATTGATCTCGGCGTAGGTCAGGTAGCCTTGCTCCAGACCCTTGGTGATGAGTGCCTTGATTTCCGACTGTTGCTCGTGGGGAGCTTTGCTGTTCATTAATTAACCGACCGCCGAGGGGTGCAAGAACCGGACATTATAGCGATGTGCTGCTTTTTTGACCAGATTTCAAGTGAAAAAAGATTTGCCAGTAGCCGGCAAATTGCAGGCAAAAATCGCGCCAAACAACGGTTTTGCCGACTTTTGCAGACTGGAGCGGTGCGCAAGGCCGCGGCCATGCGTTGATCAGGTGTCGAGCCAGAAGGTAACCGGGCCATCGTTCACCAGCCGAACCATCATATGGGCACCAAAGCGGCCGGTTTCCACCCCCGGGTGTGCAAGCCGGGCAAGTTCGACCAGGCGATCGAACCAGCGTTGGCCGTGTTCGGGTGGGGCGGCGCTGGTGAAACTGGGGCGCATGCCGGAGCGGGTGTCGGCGGCCAGGGTGAACTGGCTGACCAGCAGCAGACCGCCGCCGGTGTCGGTCAGTGAGCGGTTCATGCGCCCGGCATCATCGGAAAACACCCGGTAGCCGAGCAGGCGTTGCAGCATGCGTTGGGTTTGCGCTTCGCCATCGTCGGGTTGGACGGCAACCAGTGCCAGCAAGCCAGCGTCGATCTGGCCGACGATGGCGTTGTCGACGCTGACGCTGGCGGACTGGACACGCTGGATCAAGGCAATCATCGCGACACCGAGGGGAATGAAGGGGATCAGCTTAGAGCCGACCGCGGCGGCTGAAAACAGTTCGCAACAAGCCGTATCGGCACACGCTCACGTAAACTGCGTGGATGCGTGTCGTCATCTTTATCTTTTATCTGTTTCTTCGTCTGTTCGGTCAGCTGCCCTTGCGTGTATTGCACGGGTCAGGCGCGGGGCTGGGTCGATTATTGTTGTGGCGCAGCGGCAGCCTGGCGCACAACACCGCCGCCAACCTGCGCATCGTGCGGCCGCAGCTGGATGAGGCCGCGCACAAGGCGTTATTGAAAGAAGTGATGATCGAGAGCGGCAAGTCGGCCAGCGAGATCATCAAGATCTGGGGCGTCGGTGCCGAGCGCTCGCTGCGGCTGGTGCGCGAGGTGCGTGGCGAAGCATTGCTCGACGCGGCGCTGGCGGCGGGCAAGGGCGTGATCATTGCCGCGCCGCATCTGGGTTGCTGGGAATTGCTCAATTACTGGGTCAGCCGCAAGACCTCGTTGGCGATTCTGTATCGGCCACCGCGGATTGCCGCGATCGAAGGTTTGCTGCGCAAGGTGCGCGGCAAACTGGCACCGGAGTTGGTGCGTGCCGACGGTGCCGGGGTGCGGGTGCTGTACAAGCGGCTGGCCAGCGGCGGCACCATCGGCATTCTGCCCGACCAGAAACCACGTGCCGGGGAGGGGCAGATCGCGCCGTTTTTCGGTCGCGATGCGCTGACCATGGTGCTGTTGCCACGACTGGCGGCTCGCACCGGTGCGACCGTGCTGTTTGCGTTTGTCGAGCGGCTGCCAAGGGGCGCGGGTTATCGGCTGCACTTCCTGCCGTCGCCTGCGGGTCTGCATGATGCTGATCTGGGCACGGCCTGTGGTGCGCTGAATCACGGCGTGGAGCAATGTGTCGAACTGGCGTTTGCCCAGTATCAGTGGCAGTACAAGCGTTATTCGGGTGAGGGGCTGGTCAGTCCGTATGACCGGCATCGCTAACGCGGGTTGATCGCAGAGCTATCCCAGTCGGCGCAGAAAGACCGCCATTTCCTTTTCGGCCTGTTTGTCGCCACGTCGTTCGGCGGCGGCAATGCCGTGATGCCAGGCCTCGGCGGCGGCTGATGTCTGGTCTGCAGCGAGACAAGCCTTGCCCAACAACTTCCATGCCGCGGAATAATCCGGATCGTGTTTGATGGCGCGGCGAAGTTCGGGGATGGCTGCTTGTGCATCACCTTCGGACAGCAGCGCCTGGCCCAGCGAAAAGCGCAGCAAGGCGCCATCGCGAGGCCCATCGCATTGGCGGCGCAGGTTGTCGATCAACGGGCTGCTCATGGCAGGCTGGAGGAGTGCCGCGTACCAGCGGGATAGATCTGGGTTGGTTGTGGCGGCTCCGGAGGCGTGCGATCGGCGCGCAAATCAGCCAGCGCGCTGGCTGGCCAGATCACCAGCCACGAGGAGCGGAACGGCTGCACCAGCAAGGCGAAGCGCTGGTCGTTGGCATCGAGTTGTTTCGGATGGGTCACGATCAGCCCGTCCGGATGGGCCGATGCAAATTTCTGCAAGGCGTCCTTGCCGTACAACTCCTCGATCGGATGCTGCAGACGGGCCGCGAAATGGAACTGGCCTTCGTAATTGCCCTCGATGCCGATGGCGCGATGTGCCTGCTCGGCGGCATCCAGCAACTTGGTCGCGGGGCCAAGGTTGTAACGCGGCCACAGGGTCAGGGTGAACAGGCTGTTTAGGGCAAACACGCCGATGAGACCAGCCAACGCCAGCCGGCGCATCTCGCCGCGGCCACGCAGCAACAGCAGAGCGCCGAGCAGCAGAAACACCATGCTGAAGTAGCGACTGTACGGCGCCGCCGAATCGGCCCAATCGCCATCCAGGTAATGGTCTCCGACCAGCGTCGGCAGGATCAGCAGCAGCAGCGCAAACACGATGCCGCCGATACCGAGCGGCCAGGTGCCAAGCCAGTGGTTGCTCGCAAGTTCGGGCTGGCGCTCGCGCAGCAAGGCGATCGCACCGGCAATCAGCAATGCGGCACCACCGAGCTCGGGCAACGGGTAATACAGTTGCTTGCCGCTGATCAGCGAGAAGACGATGAAGGTCGGCAGCAGCCAGCACAGGGCGAAGCGCAAGCCCGGGTCCAGCGGCCGACGCAGCGTAGCCAGGGCGACCCACATGCGTGGCCAGCCGCTGAAAGGAAACAGCAGGATCGGCAAGCTCAGCAGGTAAAACCAGATCGGTCTGGCGTGATTCTGCAGATCTTTGCCTTCGGACAACTTGTCGACCACGCGACCGGCTGTCTGGGTGAAGAACAACCGCTGCCGATACGCCTCGCCACCGGCGGCACCGGCCGGCAACGCCCATGCCAGCAGCATCACGCCGCCGAGCAGCAGTGACAGCAATCCGCGGCCGTACCAGCGACCGCGATGCTGATTCGCCCATGGGCTCCAGAGCGGGCCAAGCAGCCACGGGAATAGCACATGCAGCAGCATCACGGGGCCCTTAGTCAGCAGGCCAAGGCCGATGCATAGGCCAAACAACAGCCAGCGTGGCTCGCTGCGATGCTGTTTGGGCGTGAGGCAGACCAGTGCTGCGAGCGACCACACGGCCAGCAGCACGTCGTACATGATCTGCAAACTGAACAGGAAAGCGTAAGCCAGCGCCAGCAAGATCCAAGGCGCTCCACGGGTAATCCATGGCCGATCCGGAAACAGGCGTCTTGCCATCACCGACACCAGCACCAGCTGGGTGCCGCCGATCAACACTTCGAGGAGGCGCGGCCAGATGTCGCTGACGCCGAAAACAAACCAGCCGGCATGAATAATCCAGAACAGCAGCGGGGCCTTCTCGCTGTACGGGGCGCCGTTGATATGTGGTACCAGCCAGTCGCCATGTGCCCACATTTCCCAGGCCACCGCCAGGGTGCGAGTGGAATACAGCGGCATCGGGCCGTGCGAAAACATGGCCAGCATGGCGACGGCAAACCATAACGGCAGCCACGGCCACATGGCGCGGAATTGTTCGGATCGGCTATAGGCGCTGATGGGCAAAAGAGCTGACTCTGGGGAAGAGGAGGCGGATCATTCTAACGTGCGATGCCTGCATGCACGGGATGAACGTAAGTGAGCCCGATCAGGCGGGACCCCAGTAGCCGATGCGGCGGCGCAGTTTGAACTTGCGCCACAGGTTCATCGGCTTGCGTCGACGATTGCGTGCGCCGGCGGCGACGAAGGCATCGATCGCATCGAGCACGCGTTCGCTGGAACGGCCATCACGGTAGGGATGGATCGCATCGGCATACTCGCGGATCGCCTGCATCAGCTCAGGTGGTCGACTCAATGCGCGTTCGATCGCCGGTTCGAACTGGGCGGCATCGTCGATGTCGATCAGTTGCGGGCCGGGGCGGCGATTCTTGAAGGTCACCACCGGTTTGCCGGTCAGCAGGAATTCGTTGAGCGCCGAGGAGGTGTCCGAGCACATCATGTCGACCTGCGGAAACAGTTCGAGGATATTGTCGTTTTCGGCAAAACTCAGATACTCGTTTTGCAGCGCCTGGTACTTGGCGCGGGTATCGGCATTCATCTTGGGATGAAAGGTGACGATCCAGTGCCAGCGCCCATCGCGCGACAGTCGTTTGACCTCCTCGTACAAGGTCTCGGCCGCGCTCCATGAAGGCGAGAAGGTCGAGTGATAGAGGATCACTGGCGGCTTGCGCACCGGCGGCAGCGGGCCGGCGATCTCGCGCATGAACGGGTCGAGCTTGGGCCAGCCGGTTTCCATCGCGCTGAAATGGCCGAGCTGGTCGGCCAGTGCCTGGAACTGCGCGGTATCACGCGGGCCGGTGGTGCAATACAGATCGAAGAAACCGCGGATATAGATATGCCGGGGCTTGCCGGCGTCGAAGCCGTGGAACACCTCGACTTTCACGCCGGGGAAAAAATGCGGCAGATGATTGCCTGGCGTGAGTACGGCGAGCGGTTTCCACGCGCGCACTTCAGTCACGCTCAGCAAGCGTTCGCCATCGACCAGATCCTCAGCGCCGGGGCCGTCGAAGAACCAGGCAGTTTCGTCGCCGCGGGCGCGGATCGCCTCTTGCAGCGGACGCAGGATGGCCAGCGCATAGCGCTCGGATCCGTACAGCAGGTAGTGCTTTTTCATGGGCGTGCGGGTGCTCATCGATCGATGCCGTGCTGCTGCAGCAGGTGTTCGGCACGCGCGATCGATTCAGGATTGTTGACCATCTCGTAATAGCGCATGCGTTTGTAGATCGCGTAGTTGGCCGCGGTGTGCGCGATCATGAAACCGCGCCAGCCATCGAGGAAGGCCAGCCGGAACAGGTAATCCTTGATGAAGGCCAGCGCAAACACGAACGGCGCCTGCCACATGCGCACCGGCTTGCCCTTGTCGAGCCAGTCGCGACATTTCAGTTCGGCATAACGCAGCACCTTGAACTGCTTGTGCGGCAGGGTGGGGTTGTTGACGTGGTTGAAAGCGGCGTCGAGGGTGGGTGCGCTGCCATCGAAGCGCAACGATTCATGCACGCGCGCATCGGTCCAGCGCGCGCGATCACGGTGATACAACCGCGCCAGCCGCTCACCAACGGCCGGGCGATACCAGCGCATCGGTGCGCCCATGTAGATGGTGCTGCGGCGCAGATAAGCAGCCGGCGTATCGCTGGACATCAGTTCCGGCAGTCGCTGCTGCAGCTCCTCGATCAGCGCCGGGCTCAGGTACTCATCAGCATCCAGCACCAGAATCCATTCATGCCGACACTGGCTGGTGGCAAAGTTGCGTTGCGGGCCGAAGCCCAGCCAGTCCTGATGCGCGACGCGAGCGCCGTGCGCCTGGGCGATGGCGACGGTGTCGTCATCACTGCCGGAGTCCACCACCAGCTTCTCGGCGGCGAACGGCACGCTGTCCAGGCAGCGACCGATCGTGTCGGCCTCGTTGTGGGTGATCACCGCAAGAGTCAGGGGCAGGCTGGGCATGCCGGGATTCTAGCCGATCGTTCTGTGCACGCAGTCCGTCACAAGTCGATCATCTTGGTTATGATGGGCGCTATACCGTCGGGGGACGGTTCCATTCCATCTTGTCCAATGCACGGATGCTGATCGTCGGCCATCGTTCGACGTCATCGCAATTCAGGCAGATAGCAGCATGAGCGAAGCGATTCTGGAACGACCACCGGAACGGCAGGCCGTGAAGTCCGCGCCCATCGTGCAGGGTGAGCATGCTGCGGACAAACCGCCGACCACGTTTGCGGTTGTCATCACCAGTTACAACTATCGCGACTTCGTGATCGAGGCAGTCGACAGTGCGCTGGCGCAGAGCCGGCGTGCGACCCAGATCATCGTGGTCGACGATGGCTCCACCGATGGTTCGGAGCGCCTGCTGCGCCAGCGTTATGGCGCGCAGGGACGAGTGACCCTGATCAGCGGCGTCAACGGTGGTCAGCTGAGTGCGTTTCAGCGTGGTGTCAACGCCGCGCATGCCGACGTGATCTGTTTTCTCGATTCCGACGACCGCTGGGAGCCGGAATACCTTGCCAAACTCGGTGCCTTCTACGACACGCGACCCGATGTCGATTTCGTGTTTTCGGACATGCAGGTGTTCGGCGCACAAGATCGTGTTGTGCGCTTTCATGAATCTGCGGTGGACCTGGGCTACACCACGATCAGCACCTACCTGCTGACCCAGTGGTACGGCGCACCCACCTCGGCGTTGTCGATGCGCTCGCCGTGGGCGCGCAAGGCGCTGGACTTGCCGGAATCATTTCAGCGGACGTGGCGACTGTCCGCTGACAACTGCCTGGTATTCGGCTGCAGCATGCTGGGTGCGCACAAGTATTATCTGCCGACCGGCTGCGTCGGCTATCGCATCCATGATCGCAATGGCTGGTGGTCCAACCGCTCGCCCAAGGTGGAATACATCAACAAGATGACTTCGAGCGCCTTGATCCGCCACTATGCCCAGCGCATCGGTATCGGCCCTGAGTGCGTGGAGTTCAGCAAGCTCGAATTCATGACCAAACCGAATCCGCCGTGGAGCGAAACCAAACGCTACGTCCGACTGGTAATGATGCGTCGACTATCGCCCTGGCGAAAACTGGAGCGCACGCTGCAGATTTTGCGAAGAGGTTGGAAATTGCGTGGCTGAAGCATCGAGCGGTTTGAACGAAGCGGCCAAGCGGATCAGCGTCGCCGTGATCACCTACAACTGGCCCGAGGCACTGGAGCGCGTGCTGCATGCGCTGGCCGCTCAGACCGACTTGCCATATGAAGTCATCGTGACCGACGACGGCTCGCAGCCGGCCACGCGACAATTGCTGGAGCGTATCGCGCCGGATTACCCGGTGCGCCTGGTTCATCTGTGGCAGCCCGATGACGGCGCCCGCATGAGCCGTGCGCGTAATCGTGCGATCGCCGCGGCGCAAGGTGATTACGTGATTCTGCTCGATGGTGACATGGTGGCCGAAGCGCACTTCATTGCCGATCATCGTGCGTTTGCACGGCGAGGGTGCTTCGCCCAAGGATCTCGCGTACTCACCGATGCCGGGTTGACCGAGCGCATGCTGGCTGACAGCAGCTTGATGCCTGACTTCTTCAGTCGTGGTATCGAACGGCGCCGCCATACCTTGCGGTTGCCATGGCTGGCGCGTTGGTTTGCCCGCCCGAGTACCGCGCGACGTGGCATCAAGAGCTGCAACATGGGCTTCTGGCGCGATGATTTGCTGCGGATAAATGGCTTCAACGAAACCATGACTGGTTGGGGGCGCGAAGATACCGAACTGGCGCTACGCGCGTTTCATGCCGGGCTGCTGCGTCGTGACTTGCGCCTGAGTGCGCTGGCAACCCATCTTTACCATCGCACCCGCAAACATGTGGTGGACAACCCCAACGACCGCATCGTGGACGACACCCGCGAGCGGCAACTGGTACGTTGCGAGCTGGGGCTGGATCAGCACCTGGCGGAGTTCGCCACCGCGCCAGCTGATCTGCGGACTATTGAGACGGCGTCAGAGTAGCTGGCGCAGCGCCGCATCCAGCCGGCTGGCGAACGCGGTGTCATTGGCCTCGAACCATGTGCGTGCCTGATCGCCGAGCGCGTCGCGCTCAGGTGTGTTCATGGCGATGAGATGTTCGATGGTGCTTTCCAGCGCCGTGTCGTCAAAGCGATACAGCGTGGCGAGGTTGAAGGTCTTGTCTTGCGTTGCCTTGACGAGCGCGCCACGGCTGTTGTTCACCAGCTCGTTCATCGGCGGCGCATCGCAGGTGATCACCACCGCCCGGCAACTCATTGCCTCGACGATGTAATGGCCCCAGCCCTCGGTCTCGGACAGGCACAGCTGGAAGGCATGCGAGTTCTGCAGTTGCCGGATTTCCGCGACATCAGCGACGTAGCCCACCCGGTGCTCGATGTTCGCCGCCACCGGGCCGGTCGGGCGGATGGCCGTGCCGGGCGATTGCAGCAATAGCAGCTTCGGCCATTCGGGATGGCGTTGCCATAACGCAAGCAGGCGACCGGTGCCCTTCATCCGGCTGGCGCCGGCCAGGTGCAGAAAGCTCGGATGTTTGGCGACACCCGGCTGCAGGCAATCATGGCTGCTGAAGCCGATATGCAGTGCGCGACAACCGCGTGCAGTGAAAAGCTCGACGGCATAGCGGGTCTTGCACAGGATCGCGTCGAAGCGCGGCAGATAGCGCTGGCTGCGCGGCGACATCCATTCGGGATTGGGTACCAGCAGATTCAGCCGGGCCAGTCCGAAATGACCGGGGCGCACATGTTCGAGTGCAATGTTGATGTCGTACAGGTGCTTGCGCCGGCCGCCGCTGAGCAGTCGCTGCCAGCGCATTTGCAGGTATTGCCACCAGACGCTCAAGCGACCGTCCTTGCGATGTGGACCCAGCCGGGTCACATGAACCTGGTGACCCAGTTTCAGCAAGGTGTCGGACATCAGCCGGATATCATGGCTGAGTCCGCGTCGGTTATCCCACGCAAGAATGTTGATACGGGCCATGGACGGGCTTCAGCTGGATGAGGCGTTGTGCAGCTGACGACCGATACTGACGGCCAGGCCCAACACGAGGAACAGGTAAAAGGAGTGTGGCATGGCTCGATAAAGCACATTGTCGGTGAACGCACACAAAGCGTACATGCCGACCAGCATCAGGCCGGCGACCGCGTAACTGGCCACTACCTCTTGTGGATGGTTGATGCGGCGGGCGAAAAAGACCAGCGGCACACCAAAAAACAGCAGCAGCACCAGCAGGGCGGGCACGCCACCCGCCACCATCGATTCCAGATACTCGCTGTGCGGATGCACGTATTTGGCGATCGACTGGCTGGCCTGGCCAGTCGAAGCCTCGCGTCGCACATACTCGCCGAACTGGTCCAGGCCGATGCCGTTCACCGGGTGCTGGGTGAATGCACGCCAGGCAACTTGCCACATCTCCAGCCGTTCGCGCACCGCGCCACTGGTCTGGGCAGGGCTGTAAGTAGCAATTTCCCGTGGCACGTCGGCCAGTCGATCGACCATCTCGCTATGCAGCGTGCAGGTAATCGCCAGCATGCCGCCGATCGTGATGGCGAGCAGGGCCAAAGATTGGCGCCAGCGCTGTGAACGCCAGGCATGCCACAGCATCAAGCCAAGATAGATCGGCGCGAAAGCCAGCAGTGGGCCACGACTCTGGGTCAGCACGGCACCATACAGGCCGACCAGTACCGCGGCGCCGTGAAACAGGCGGTCAGCGCGTGAGGTATTCGGGCGCAATGCCTGCAGCATCGAAAACAACACCAGCACCAGCAGGTACATGGCGAACTCCACCGAGGCCCAAGTGCCGCCGTTCAATCCGTAAGGACGGTCAGCGCCCACGATATAGCGCTGGTACAGGCTGGCAAAGCCAAGCAGGAAAGTGGTCAGGCTGAAGCCGATCGTCACGATCCGCTGGTGCAACGGCAGCGCGAAGACGGCGGCGATCACCAGGAACAGCAGAGTCTGCGAGGGCAGGTCGATCGCGGGCCAATCCAGCCCATGGCCGAAGAAGTTGCCCAGGTCATACAGCAGGCGCAATGCACAGACTGCGGCGACCGGCCACGCCAGCCGATAACTGAGCCGGATCTCGGCACGGGTGGCCAGCAGCACCAGACCCGTCACGAACAGCACGGCCAAGGGCAGGCTCTTGATGTGCGAGGAGACAGCAAAGCATGCCGGCAAGACTGCAACGATCAGCGATAGAGCGCGGGTTTGCCATGTCGCTGAAGCTGCTTGCACGTAATGAACCTGTCGAACCGAGAAGAAGTCCCTTTCCGGGCCATGTTAGCGGGCCGACGGGGTTGCCACGATGGGCGAACGACGCATTGTAGCGCGACGGTTCAGGCTGGCGCATATGACTTTGGGCTGAAAACTGCTCAAGGAATGTCGTCGTCTTCGGCGTCCCCGGCGGCCATGGGCTGGCAACCGGGGATCACCGCATCGGCCTTGAACATCCACCATTCGCGGCGGTTGGCGTGGCCGACATAGGTGGCGCGCTGGCGATCGATGCACTGGCCCATGGCTTCGTTCAGGCTGAAGATCCAGCGTTGCGCCGGATCCTGCTGCTGCCAGGCGATCGCGTCGGCATATTGCTGCGACCACGGCTTGAGGAAGCCGAATTCGGTGACTGGGTCCTTCGCCATCAGCAGGTTCTGCTCCTTCCATGCGAGCAGGCCGATTGGTGCATCCGGGCCGGCGACGGCACGCGCCTGCAGCATCACGTCATGGGCGGAGCGGTCACCGTTGAGCATCGGATAACCCCATACGCCATATAGTGCCCACAACACCGAGGCAAACAGCAACCAGCCCAAAGCGGCGTGGCGTAGCCTGGTGATGGCGACAATCAGCAACCCGGTCAGGCCGATGCTGAGCAGCATCCACCAGATCTGCGGATCGAGACTTTGCTCGATTTTCAACGCCCAATGCGGATGCTTGAGCATCGCCAGTGCCGCAGCCACGCCAAGCAGCAAACTCATAAGCAAGGTCAGGCCGAATATCGCGGCGCGCACGCCACGCCGGCGCAACAGGCCGGGTAGCAGCGGTGCCAGCGCCAGTGCCGTCATCGGCAAGGCCGGCAGGATGTACACGTCACGCTTGCCCGGACTGATTGAAAAGAACAGCACGATCAGCACCACCCAGCCTAGCGGTAGCAGGAAGCGCGCGTCATGCCGTTTCAGTCGGCGCCACCAGGCGGGTATCGCCCATGGCAGCAGCAGCGCCAGTGGCAGCCAATCCACCGCAATGATGCCGAGAAAATAGAACGGCGAGTGGATATGCCCGGTAGGCGTGGCATAACGATGGACGGTCTGGCCAAACAGGATGTTCTGCACATACGCCGCGTGCTGCGGATCGCCATCGGCATGGGCGATCAGCAACATCGGTACCAGCCAGGCCAGGATCGGCACCAAAAACAACGCCAGCCCGCCAGTCCAGCGCCAGCCGCCTTCGGGCACTGCCAAATAGCGCCAGTGACGACGACGGGCGAACAAATACGGAATCAGCATCAGCAGTGCCAGCACGCCGACGCCCTTGGTCACCACGCCGACGCCGGCAAAGAAGCAGCCAATGCCGAACCAACGCCACGACGGTCCCAGCAGCAGGTGCCGCAGCAAGCCGTAATTGGCCAAGGTGATCCAGCCCAGCAGTAGCGGATCGATCTGCGCGTTGCGCATCTGGTAGGTGAAGTGGATCGTGACCAGCAAGGTGGCTGCGGCCAACAGGCCACTGCGATGGTTCCACAGCCGTCGCGCCAGATCGTAGACCAGCGCCAGGGCACCCAGGCCGGCAGCCAGCGAAGGCAGCAGGAAGGCCACGCGCCAGTCGCGCACGATCAGATACGTCAGTGCCTGCAGCCACATGAAGACCGGCGGTTTGTCCGGATACAACTCATGGCCCCGGTGCGGAAACAGCCATTGGCCATGCTCAACCATCCAGCGGGCAACCAGGGCGAAACGCGGCTCGTCCGATGGCCATGGATCACGCAAGCCGATGCCGACACCCAATAACAGCAGTGCAAACACGCCGAAGACGATCAATTCGGCGCGGGCGCTGCGCAACCACAACGGACGGGCGTGAGAAAGGGGTACGAAAGGCTTCAAGCGCGTAAAAATCCGTCAAAAGCGGGTTGAGGATGACCAAGCATAGCCCGTCCAGATCGGCGTTGAAGTTCAGCTATCCATGCTGTTCGCCTCGGATCAAATGCGAAGCTGGCTCTGGGCGTAAGTTGCACGGCCAGAGTCGGAAGGTCTGCGCTGATGTTCCCGCGACCTCAAGATGACGGGCGTTTCCCTTCCTCCGCTTGCGGGGGAAGGGAGGTGTTCGGCGCTTTTCATTCCTTTCGCATGGCCTCGTTCTCGGGTGTGTGTTGACGACCGAGTGACGCCCGGAATTATGAGTGACGGCGTGATCGTTGACCTGGTGCCGGTGCGGCCCAATGGGATGGTCGCGTGGTGCATGACGCGAGGCCAGCATGGCGTGATCGTTTCCGTCGTGTCTGGTTGGCTGATCAGCCTTGCTTCTGCACCACTGCGTAGTACATGCCGTCGAGGTCGCCATCACCGGGCAGGATCTGCCAGCCGACCGCAGCGGCCTGGCCTGCCGGCAAGGTGAACGGCAACAGTTCGGCATCGGACTGTGCGGCCAGCAAGGTGGCAACGCTTGCTTCGTTCTCGGCGCGCAGCGCGGAGCAGGTGATGTAGACCAGCCGACCACCTGGCGCCAGCAGCGGCCACAGCGCAGACAGGATTCGTCGTTGCTGCGCCTGCATTGCGGCGATATCGCTCTCGCGTCGATGCAGGCGTACATCGGGTCGTCGGCGCAGCACGCCGGTAGCCGAACACGGTGCATCGATCAGGATGCGGTCGAACTGCGGACCCTTGAACCAACCTTTCGGATTGCCGGCATCACCGATCACCAGCTTGGCGTTCAGGCGCAGGCGCATCAGGTTGTCGCGAATTCGCTCGGCGCGGCGGGCATCGAATTCCAGCGCGGTCAGGTCGATCGCGGCGCGCTCCAGCAGATGACAGGCCTTGCCACCGGGGGCGGCGCAAGCGTCGAGCACGCGCAGGCCATCACGCAGATCGGCCAAGTCTGCGGCGACTTGCGCCGCGCCATCTTGCACCGCAAACAGGCCATCCTCGAAACCGGGCAGGCGGGTGACGTCGACGCTGTGTGGCAGTACCAGCGCATCGCTCAGCCACGGGTGTTCGCTGGCTTGATGGCTGGCGTCCTGCAGCTGTTGCAGCAAGGCGGATCGCTCGCTGCGCTGGCGATTCACACGCAGCATCAGTGGCGGTTCCTGATTATCGGCAGCCATTACCGCTTCAGCTTGCGCGGGCCAGTCCCGCTGCAGTGAATCGACCAGCCACGCCGGATGGGCATGGCGGGTTTGCGCCTTGGCATCAAGCTGGGCGTTCAGGCTTTCACGCTCGCGCTGCCAACGTCGCAGCACTGCATTGACCAGCCCGGCCAGTTGCGGCCGTTTCAGGCTCCGGGCGGCTTCCACTGTGGCCGCGACGGCGGCGTAATCCTGCAGCTCCAACACTTCCAGTTGCACCAGCCCCAGCACCAGCAGCGCGTGGATTGCCGGATCCTTGTGGCGAAGCGATTTTTGCAGCAAGGAATCGATCGCCGCGTCATAGCGTAGCCACCAGCGTGCGCCTTCGCTGAGCAGCGCCATCAGCAAGGCGCGATCACGTGGATCGGACAACTTCGGCGCCGTGCGATCCATCACTTCGCGCAGCGAAGCGCCACGGATCGCGACCTCGGCCAGTGCGCGGGCGGCCAGTGCGCGGGTATCGGGTTTCATCGGGGCTGGCGCAATTCGGGACGGGCGTTGAGATAATCGACGGCGCCGATGCGCTTGCCACCGGCACGCTGCAGCGAGGTAACGCGCAATACGCCGCGGCCGCAGGCGAGGTCGATACCAGCACGGCTGGCAGCGATAACTTCACCCGGCATGGCCTGATGCTCGATATCCAGCGCCTGTGCGGCCCAGATGCGTAGCGGCTCACCAGCGATTGCACCCTGAGCGACTGGCCATGCGTTGAATGCACGAATCTGGCGTTCGAGTTCGATTGCCGGACGTGAAAAGTCCAGCTCGGCCTCGGCCTTGTCCAGCTTGTGTGCGTAGGTGACGCCTTGCTCGGGTTGTGCAGTGGCAAGAAGTTGCTCGCTGGTCAACACCCTGCGCAAGCCTTCGGCAAGAACGTCGGCGCCGAGCGCAGACAATCGATCATGCAGCGAGCTGCCGGTGTCGTCGGGGCTGATCGATGTGCGTCGTTCCAGCAGCACCGGCCCGGTATCCAGCCCGGCTTCCATCTGCATCAGGGCGACGCCGGTCTCGGCGTCGCCGGCGGCGATAGCGCGTTGGATCGGTGCGGCGCCGCGCCAACGTGGCAGCAGGCTCGCGTGTACATTCCAGCAGCCCAACCGGGGCAGGGCCAGTACCTTGCGCGGCAGGATCAGGCCGTAAGCCACCACCACCAGCAAGTCCGGCGCGTAGTTGGCCACGGTCTGGCGGGCCTCGGCTGATTTCAGTGACTCTGGCTGCTCGACTGGAATATTCGCAGCCAGCGCGGACTGCTTGACCGGGCTGGGGGTGAGCTTGCGACCGCGGCCAGCGGGACGATCGGGCTGGGTGTATACGGCCACGACCTCGGCACCGCTTTGCCGGCAGGCCTCCAGACACGGCACCGCAAACTCCGGCGTGCCGGCAAAAACCAGTCGCAACGGAGCTGACTTCGAATCTGCGTGACTCAAGCCGTGGCCGCCTGCTTGCGCTGCTTGTCCAGTCGCTTGAGCAGCATCGAACGCTTCAACGGCGACAGGTAATCGACAAACACCTTGCCGGCCAGATGATCCATTTCATGCTGCACGGCGACCGCCAGCGGGCCTTCGGCGGCGTAGATGAATTCCTTGCCGTCGACGTCCTGCGCCTTGACTTCGACCTTCAGCGCACGCGTGACGTCGGCATAGATTCCGGGAAACGACAGGCAGCCTTCCTGATAGACCTGAGCACCATCCTTGTTGATGATTTCAGGATTGATCAGCAACAGGCGCTCGTTGCGCGAGTCGCTCATGTCGATCACCAGCACCCGTTTGTGTACATTGACCTGGGTGGCGGCCAGGCCCACACCGTTGGCGTCATACATGGTTTCGAACAGGTCGGCGACGAACTGCTTCAGCTCGGCATCGAAACGGGTGACTGGCTCGGCGCGGGTGCGCAGGCGCGGATCGGGGAATTCAAGGATGGAAAGTACGGACATGTCATCACCTCGGCGTCAAAAATGTGGGCGGCTTGGTAAAAGCCCACCCCTGACGCGATCTAGAATGTGCATCATTGTACGTCGGCAAGCATCCGGGCGCAGACAAGTTTTTGCCAACTTGCACCTGTTGCACGTCTTAACCGTTCGGTTACACTCGACCGAGCATCTGGGGAAGGGGGATTCCCACCAATGATCAGAAAAATCTTCGTGTTGCTGGCCGGCATGCTGGTCACCGTGGCTGTCTATGCTGCCGGTGCGCAGCTTCGTAGCAACCATCCGGATAGCTACACCGTGCGCAAAGGCGACACGTTGTGGGCCATTTCCGCCAAGTTCCTCGCGAAGCCGTGGCTGTGGCCGGAGATCTGGCAGGCCAATCCGCAGGTGCGCAATCCGCATCTGATCTATCCAGGCGACGTGCTCAACCTCTCCTTCATCAATGGCCCGACGTTGCGGCTTCAACCGGGCGTGCATCGCGAAGGTGATGCGGTGTCGGCGATTCCGCTGGATCAGCTGAGAATGTTCCTCAAGGACATGCGGGTGGTGGACTCCAGCACCGTCACGTCTGCGCCTTACGTGGTCGGGCTGGAACAGAGCCGTCTGCGTGGCTCGGTCGGCCAGAACCTCTATGTGCGAGGTTTGCAGGGACAGCCTGGACAGCGCTGGGCCATCGTGCGTCCGAGCCATATGTTCCGCGGCTATGACCAGGGTAGCGCTGATGCTGACTTGGTCGCCCATGAGTTGGACAGCAATGCCGCCATGGTGCATACGCCGTGGGATGAAAACTCCCGTGACGATGGCCATTACGGCAAGGGTGACGAGCTCGGCGTCGAGGTCAGTGTGATTGGGATGGCCGAAACCCTGCGCACCGGCGATCCGGCCACTCTGTTGCTGCTCGATTCCACCATGGAAGTGCGTACTGGCGATCGCATCATGCCGATCGACGACCATCCTTATGATGCGTCTTATTATCCGCACGCGCCGAAGTCAGACCCGGTTGACGCCAGGGTGATCGGTTTTGCCGACGCGATGGATTCGGCGGGGCGTAACCAAGTGGTGTTGTTGTCAGTCGGCGCCCGCGACGGCGTCGACAACGGCACGACTTTCTCGCTGTACCACCCGGGCGAGACGATTCACGACGACGTGGCCAGTGATAGCTGGAATCGCGGCGTCGGCGAGAAGGTCACCCTGCCCGATGAATTCGCCGGCCACGTAATGGTATTCCGCACCTTTGATCGAGTCAGCTACGGTCTGATCATGGACAGCCTGCGCCCAGTGCATGTTGGTGAGCGCCTGCGCATGCCGGAATAACCCCGGCAGCCAAATCGGCAAATACCTACACAACGGCGCGGCGAACACCGCGCCGTTTCTGTATGCGGCTTGCCCGTAAACTGCATGGCATGAACGACAAGGATGAATTTCGCGCATGGATGATCGCGCTGCGCACGCCTGGCCTCGGCCCGGGTGGTCTGCGCCAACGGCTTGAGGCGGCTGATCAAGAGATCGGGGCAGTACTGGAGCAATTGCGCAGGGATGGCCGAATGCTGGGTGAGTCCGCGCGGGCCTGGCTGGCGCATCCAGACGAGGCACATCTGGCGGCCGATGAGTGCTGGCTGGCCAAGCCGGGCCATCGCCTGCTTCGCTGCACCGAGGAAGATTTCCCACCCCAGCTCGAAAACATTCCGCAGGCTCCGGCGGCACTGTTTGTGGTCGGCAATGCGAGTCAGTTGCTTTACCCGCAGCTGGCGATCGTCGGTGCACGCGGGGCTAGCCAGGCTGGTCTGGCGCATGCGCGGGCCTTTGCGCAAGCATTGCACGACGCCGGTTTCACCATCACCAGTGGCCTGGCTGATGGCATCGACGGTGCAGCCCATACAGCCACCCTGGACGCCGGCGGCCAGACGCTGGCGGTGATGGGTACGGGACCTGATCGAATCTACCCACGCAAACATCATGCGCTGGCTCGGCGGGTTGCCATGCAGGGTGCTCTGATCAGCGAATTCCCGCCCGGCACCGAGGGCCGTGCGGATCATTTTCCGCGTCGCAACCGAATCATTGCCGGCCTGTCGCTGGGTACGCTGGTGATCGAGGCCGGGCTTCGTTCCGGCTCGCTGATCACGGCGCGGCTGGCGGCCGAGCAGGGGCGGGAGGTGTTCGCGCTGCCCGGTTCCATCCATAATCCGCTCGCTCGGGGTTGTCATCGGTTGATTCGTGATGGTGCGCGGCTGGTGGAGAGTGCGGCCGAAATCGTCGAAACGCTGGCGCCGGCGGCACGCATGCTGGGTACGGAACTGGCGGCGCGGTTGTCACCAGAATCCGGCCCGGCGACCACTTCGGCCATGTCACGAGCTGGGGCTGAGGATCCGGCTCATCAGCGGTTGTTGGTCGAACTTGGCCATGAACCAACGACGTTGGACGAACTTGTTCAGCGTACCGGGACGTCGGCGGCGAGCTTGTCGTCGATGCTGCTGATGCTGGAACTGGACGCCAGAATCGAAAGCCTGCCGGGCAATCGTTACCAGCGCCTGCCCTCCTGATTCCAGCCATATTTGGGGGTGACGGGAGGGTGTTGCAGGTCTGGGGCTGGTGATCGCCGCTTGACAGTCGCTGGCGCGGCGTGGTTTCAACTATATATATGTCCGGCATAGGATCTGCCGGTGGCTCGCATTTCGGAAACCCAGTTTCATGGCAAAAAACCTGCTCATCGTCGAATCGCCAGCCAAGGCCAAGACGATCAACAAATATCTCGGCAAGGACTTTCAGGTGCTTGCCTCTTACGGTCATGTGCGCGACCTGCGCCCCAAGGAGGGTGCAGTCGATCCGGAGCACGACTTTGCGATGGCCTACGAGGTCATCGAGCGCAACGAGAAGCACGTTGATGCGATTGCCAAGGCAGCCAAGGCGGCTGACGACATCTATCTCGCAACCGATCTGGATCGCGAAGGTGAGGCCATCTCATGGCACATCAGCGAGATTCTGAAAGAGCGCGGCCTGCTTGAAGGTCGCAACATGCATCGGGTGGTGTTTTCCGAGATCACGCCCAAGGCGATCAAGGCGGCGGTAGCGGCTCCGCGCCAGCTTTCGCACGATATGGTCGACGCCCAGCAGGCGCGACGTGCGCTGGACTACCTGGTTGGTTTCAACCTGTCGCCGGTGCTCTGGCGCAAAGTGCAGCGCGGCCTGTCCGCCGGCCGGGTGCAGTCGCCAGCGCTGCGCATGATTGTCGAGCGCGAGGAAGAGATCGAGGCATTCAAGGCGCGCGAATACTGGTCGATCGAAGCCCAGCTGAAACATGTCGAAGGGGATTTCACGGCCCGCCTGAGTCGTCTCAACGGCAAGAAGTTCGAGCAGTTCGACCTGACCAACGAGACGGACGCCGAGGCGGCACGCGCCGCGCTGAAAGCAGCGGCGGGCGGCCAGCTCACCGTCAGCGATGTAAGCTCGAAGCAGCGCAAGCGTCGACCTGCCGCGCCGTTCACCACCTCCACGCTGCAGCAGGAGGCGGCGCGAAAGTTGGGCTTCACCACCAGTCGCACGATGAAGGTGGCCCAGGGTCTGTACGAGGGCGTGTCGCTGGGTGGCGACGAAGGCACCGTTGGCCTGATCACCTACATGCGTACCGACTCGACCATGCTCGGCGACGATGCACTGGCCGAACTGCGGGCCTTGATTGCACGCGATTACGGCGACAAGGCGTTGCCGGATGCGCCGCAGGTGTACAAGACCAAGTCGAAAAATGCGCAGGAAGCGCATGAGGCGATCCGTCCCACCTCGGCCATGCATACGCCAAAATCCATCGCCGCGTTTCTCAATGACGACCAGCGCAAACTGTACGAACTGATCTGGAAGCGCACCGTGGCGTGCCAGATGATCCACGCGACGTTGAACACCGTGTCGGTCGAATTTGCGTTGAAGCATGTCGCTGGTGGCGATGCCTCGTTCCGCTCCAGCGGTACCACCGTGGTCGACCCCGGCTTTCTGGCGGTCTACGAAGAAGGCAGCGATCAGAAAAAATCCGATGACGACGATGAAGGTCGGCGTCTGCCGCATCTGAGCGTGGACGAGCAGGTGCCGTTGCAGGAAATTGCGGCCGACCAGCACTTCACCGAACCGCCGCCACGTTATTCCGAAGCGAGTCTGGTCAAGACGCTGGAAGAGCACGGCATCGGTCGTCCATCGACCTATGCCAGCATCATCCAGGTACTGCAGAATCGCGAGTACGTCTACCTTGACAGTCGCCGATTCAAACCGAGCGACGTCGGCCGCGCGGTGAGCAAATTCCTCACCCAGCACTTCACCCAATACGTCGACTACGATTTCACCGCCAAGCTTGAGGACGAGCTCGACGCGGTCAGTCGTGGCGAAGAAGCCTGGGTGCCGTTGATGCGGCGCTTCTGGGAGCCGTTCAAGCAGCAGGTCGACGAAAAGACCGAGTCGGTGGATCGCAGCGAGGCGACCGGCGCGCGCGAGCTTGGCGTGGATCCGAAATCCGGCAAGCCGGTGTCGGTGCGGCTGGGTCGTTATGGGCCGTTCGCGCAGATCGGTACCAAGGAAGATGAGGAAAAGCCCACCTTCGCCAGCCTGCGTACCGGTCAGAGCATGCACACAATCACCCTCGCCGAGGCGATGGAATTGTTCAAGCTGCCACGCAATCTGGGTCAGGCGGAAAATGGTGAAGACGTAACCGTTGGCGTCGGTCGATTTGGTCCGTTCGTGAAGCAGGGTAGTACCTACGCCTCGATCAAGGCCGAGGACGATCCGTACACGATCGAATTGCCGCGCGCGCTGCAGATCATGGCCGAGAAGCTGGAGATGCTGGCGAACCGGCTTATCCTCGATTTCGGCAATGGTGTGCAGGTGCTTAATGGCCGCTACGGTCCGTACATCACCGATGGCGAGAAAAACGCCCGCATTCCGAAGGAGCAGGAGCCGAAGGAGCTGACCGAAGCACAGTGCCTGGAACTGCTGGCTGCTGCACCGGTGCGAAAGGGCCGGTTCGGCAAGAAAACGGCCAGCAAGAAAACCGCGGCCAAGAAGGCCGCGCCGGCCAAGAAGACGGCCGCCAAGAAGACCGCTGCCAAAAAGACAGCGACCAAGAAGTCGGCAACCAAGAAGTCGGCAACCAAGCAAGTCGCCAGCAAGAAAACCGCGACGAAGAAAACGGCAGCCAAAAAGGCTGTCGCCAAGAAGGCCGCAGCCAAGACATCGGCCGTCAGCGAGTCCGAGGGCTGAGCGTTGCAGCGTTTCTCCCTGACTGAACTTGATGCCGCTGCCGCCCTGCTGAAAGCGGGCGGCGTGCTGGCGTACCCCACCGAAGCAGTGTTCGGCCTCGGCTGCGCACCGCACGATCAGGTTGCGTTCGAGCGACTGTTCGCGTTGAAGCAGCGACCACCGACACAAGGCGTGTTGCTGATTGCCGCCGACTTCGCCCAGGCCGAGCCGTATATCGATCTGGCCAAGGTGCCGGAAGACGTCTTGCGCGATATCCAGGCCAGCTGGCCGGGACCGTATACATGGGTATTCCCGCGTTCCGCGGCGGTGCCGTCGTGGGTGGCTGGTGGGCATGAGGGCGTGGCCCTGCGCGTCACGGCACATGCCCCGGCGGCGGCATTGTGCCGTGCTTACGGCGGCGCACTGGTTTCAACCAGCGCCAATCCGCACGGGCAGCCACCGGCGCGCTCGGCACAAAGTGTGGCCGGCTATTTCGCTGCGTCGCTGGATGGCTTGCTTGATGCGCCGCTCGGCGGACAGACCCGGCCCACGGTGATTCGTGACGCACTGACCGGGGCGGTTTTGCGTGAGTGAAGATCGGCAGGGACGTGTGCCTGCTGCGAGGTGGACGCGTCCGATTCTTCGTCACCATGTCGTTGCTGCAATATTCACGCGCTCGTGTGATGGCACGCGTGATGCTGTGCCGGGGATGAAATCAAGCCGATACAACAGGGAGACTATGCGTGGCGATCGTCTACGACACATATCAGCGTGAAGCACCGCAACGGCTGCCACTGCTGCAGGCGACAGATCGCGCGCGCGTTGTGGCATGGCGAGACGGTGAGCCGGTCGCGGCGGAACTGTTTATGGGCCATGTGCAGCAGGTCGCTGCCGGATTGCCGACGGCAGCCGCGGCAGTAAATCTTTGCGAAAACCGTTACGCCTTTCTGGTGGCATTTTGCGCGATCGTCCTGCGTGGTCAGGTCAATCTGTTGCCGTCTTCACGTGCACCGCAGGCGGTCGATGACGTGATGGCGAATCATCCCGGTTGCTATGCCTTGGGTGAGCAGGCACTGAATCCGGCCCCTGCGGGTTATCAGCAACTTCCGGTGCTGGATGACGCGGCCGCACCATTGAGTGAAACCGGCTGGCCGCTGATTGCCTCCGACCAGCAGGTGGCTATCGGTTATACCTCGGGCTCGACCGGCAAGCCCACCGCCAATGTCAAAACCTGGGCCAGCTTTCATGCCAGCACCGCTGGCAATCGCGCCATGCTGGAAGCGGCGGTTGGCCCGCGTTTCACGGTGGTCGCCACGGTGCCGCCGCAGCACATGTACGGATTGGAGTTCTCGGTATTGTTACCTTTGCTGGCCGATGTCGGCGTGCATGCCGGGCGACCGTTCTTTCCTGCCGATGTGGCCGCCACGCTGGCCGAGGTACCCGAGCCGCGGGTGCTGGTCACCACGCCGGTGCACCTGCGCGCACTGGTCGAATCAGGGATTGCCCTGCCACCGATCGCTGCCATGGTTTCGGCCACGGCACCGTTGTCAGTCGGATTGGCGCGGGCTGCGGAAAAGCGCTTTGCCGCGCCGATGCTGGAGGTATTTGGTTCCACCGAAACCTGCGTGTTTGCCAGTCGGCAGCCGACGGCGGCCGAGGACTGGGCCTTGTATGACGGCGTTACCTTGCATCCACGGCCTGATGGCACGGCGATCGAGGCACCGCAGTTGAGTGAGTCGGTGACACTGGCTGATATTGTCAGCCTGTCGGATGCCGGACGCAGTTTCCGTCTGCGCGGACGGCATGCCGACATGCTGGAAATCGCTGGCAAACGTGCTTCGCTCGGCGACCTCAATCATCGCCTGCTGGCGATTCCCGGGGTGCGTGACGCGGTGGTGTTTCAGCTCGATGATGGCGACACGCTGGGCGTGCACCGGATTGCCGCGCTGGCCGTGGCGCCGGGCCTGGACGAGCATGTGATTCTCGACGCCTTGCGCGCTGCCATCGATCCGGTGTTTTTGCCGCGACCGTTGCGCCTGGTGCCGTCGTTACCGCGCAACGAGACCGGCAAACTGCCACGTGCAGCCTTGCTGGAGCTGATGCATCGACACGCGGATGCCAGCGTCGGCAACTGATTCGAGCTCACACGATTTTCGACGATTCGACCTGTGCTGCGCGGGTCGTTGCCGGCAGCCGTTACAATGCCCGACTGCGCCGCGTGGCGCACACGTCGTATTCGGAGTGCAGGCATGAAGGTTCTGGTGATTGGCAGCGGCGGACGCGAGCATGCGTTGGCATGGAAGCTTGGGCAGTCGGCGCAGGTTGATGAGGTGATCGTGAGCCCCGGCAATGCCGGCACGGCGCGCGAGCCGGGTGTGCGTAATGTCGACGTGGCCGTGAACGATATCGATGGCCTGCTTGAACTGGCACGGCGCGAGAACATCGGCTTGACCGTGGTTGGCCCTGAAGTGCCGCTGGTGGCCGGCGTGGTCGATCGCTTCCGCGCGGAGGGGCTGCGCATCTTCGGGCCGCAAGCGATCGCCGCTCAGCTGGAAGGATCGAAAGCGTTCGCCAAGGATTTCCTGCTCCGCCACAACATCCCCACTTCGGCTTATGCGGTATTCACCGAACTGACGCCGGCACTGGCTTATGTGCGCCAGCAAGGCGCACCGATCGTGATCAAGGCCGATGGCCTCGCGGCTGGCAAGGGTGTGGTGGTGGCGCTGACTCTGGCTGATGCCGAACTGGCCCTGCACGACATGCTCGGCGCGCATAGCTTTGGCGATGCCTCGGCGCGGGTGGTGATTGAGGAATTCCTCGACGGCGAGGAAGCGAGCTACATCGTGATGAGCGACGGCAGTCATGCCTTGCCGATGGCCTCCAGCCAGGATCACAAGCGTCGCGACGACGGTGACTTTGGCCCGAATACCGGCGGCATGGGTGCCTACTCACCAGCGCCAGTGGTAACGCGGGAGATCGAGCAGCGCATTCTGCGCGAAGTAATCGAACCCACCTTGCGCGGCATGGCCGCAGAAGGCGCGCCCTTCGTCGGGTTTCTCTATGCGGGCTTGATGATCGACGCGTCCGGTACCCCGAAGGTAATCGAATTCAACGTGCGCTTCGGCGATCCGGAAACCCAGCCGATCATGCTGCGGCTGAACTCTGACCTGGTTGAGTTGATTGATGCCGCGCTCGATGGACGGCTGGCGCAGACTGAAGCCCAGTGGGACTCGCGCCCGGCGATCGGCGTGGTGATGGCTGCCGGTGGTTATCCGGGCAAGGTGCGTAGCGACGATGTCATCGAGGGCTTGGATGGCGTCGTGGTCGAGGGCGCCAAGGTGTTTCATGCCGGCACTCGTTTGAACGACGAGGGTCATGCTGTCACCGCCGGTGGGCGCGTGCTGACCGTGTGCGCGCTGGGTAGCGATATCTCCGATGCGCGCGACAAGGCTTACGCTGAGGTTGCCCGGATTCATTACGAAGGTGCGTTCTGCCGTCGCGATATTGCCTATCGGGCGTTGCGGCGCGGCTGAGCCGGATCGAACCTGTCGCATGGGCGTGAGGCAGGTCATTGGATAGATTGACTTTTCTGCACGGCTATTTTTGGGCTATGCTTGAAACTTCCCCCGCGAAAAAGCTTCGGCGCGTAGGCGTCTGCAGCAACTCGTGTTCAGTAAATATCTGGAAGAGGTTTTCCCATGCGCAAGTCCGTTTTGCCGCTGTTGACAGTCGCGGCCCTGGCATTGGCCGGTTGCAATGCTCCCAATTCGTCCTCGACAGACAATGCGGCCTCGGCTGCATCAAGCGGTGGTGCGGGCACGGCCAAGGTCGTCAACGAAGTGAACGGTACGATCTCGTTGCGCGCAGGTTCGGCAGCGCCTTCGCCGACCGCCACGCTGGTGCTGAATCTGGCCAATGTCTCGGCCAGTGCCGCCGGTTCGCCGCCGTTGGCCAGCAAGACCTCGCCGGCCGGCACATTTCCGCAGCCATTCTCCCTCACCTTCAACCCGGCTGAAGTGGCTCCGGACGGTTTGTACGTGGTGCAGGCGATCCTGACCGACGGTGATCGCCATTACTCCATGCCGATGCAGGCGACTGTGCTGGGCAAGGGCAGCAAGAACACTGGCATTTCGATCCAGCTCGTTGCCGAGCAGACGCCGAGCGAGAAGCTGCTGGCCGAATTTACTGCTGAGCAGAAGCTGTTGGGCGGCATGAAGATCAGCCACGGCACCAAGCTGGAGAAAGATGTTTCACGTGGCTGGCAAGTGTTCCGTCAGGGCGACGAGCTGAAGTTCATCCGTGAGGAAGTGGACTATGGTGCCAAGGGCTATAGCAGCACCGATTACGCCTACAAGGACGGCAAGGCGTGGGCGATCGTGCAGCAGACCAAGCCCAGCCGTGACGGCAAGGCCACCTCGATCGACCGTGCTGGCTGGAGCGACGACGGCAGCCTGGTATTGAAGCAGCATCAAGTAGGCGACGACGTGCAGGCACTGAGTGCTGATGATGCCGCCAAGCTGAAAAAGCAGGCCAAGGACATCCTCGATTTGGCAACGAAGGGCAAGGGCAAGTAAGCCCTGGTCAATCATCGGCAAGACAAAAGGCCGCCTGCATTGCAGGCGGCCTTTTTCGTGGGCGCTGGTCGAGGTGATCAGAAGCCGATCTTGAAGCCCATGTTGAAGCTGTTGTACTTCTGGCTGTTGTCGCTGAAGCGGCCGCTATAGCCGATCCAGCTGCTGATGGTCGGAGTGAGCTTGGCCGACAGGCCGATGTTGCCATAGCCCCAATTCTTGTCGGCCGTGTAGCCGGTGATCGCGAACGAACCGTTCATCGTCTTCAGCCCTGTGCTGACTTCACGTGGATCGGCCTTGCTGTCGTGACTCCATGCCATTTCGACGTAGGGGGTCATGATCAGGTTATGCACTTGCCATTGGCCCTGCAAACGCCAGCCAAGGGTGGATACCAGCGCCTTGCGCTTCTGATCGCCAAACCACATCGATGTGGCGTCATCGCCGTGTTCGCTATAGCCGTCGACACGAACGTCCTGCCAGTCCAGCGTGGCGAATGGACCGGTTTCGATACCATCGCTGCCGAACCACCAGCCACCGGTGAGACCCAGGCCACGATGCGAGCCATCGGTGTCGCCCGTTTCCCGGGTCGTCGCCGGGCCAATCTGGAAAACACGATTGACGTCACCAAAATTGGACTGGCCGTAGTTACCGTAGGCGCCGAGGTAACCGCCGCCGGCGTGGTAGGTGATGTAGCCAAGGCCGGTGTAATCCTTCAAGCGGTAACCGCCGCCATTGCCTACGTCGGCATCATTGCGCGCCACACCCATGGCGAGACCTGCCGACAAGTTGTCGTTGATGCGCATGTCGTAACCGAGGGTGAAGTTCAGGTTGTCGCTGTTGGTCTGCGGCGAGGTCTGGCTGCCGTCGAAGCGTTGCTGCGCATAGTCGATGTTGACGAAGACCCGGCGTTCGGCACCCAGGGTGTCTTTGAGAATCTGGCTGCGCAAGGTTTCGTTCTGCACCGTGGTTGCGGCTAGTGGCGCCTCGGCGAGCAGCGAGATCTGCTGGGGTGCGGCCAGTTCGGATTCCACCACCTGCGCCAGCATTGCGTGCGCCGCCGTGGTCGGATGCACGCCGTCGGCAAACAGATAGGTCTGGTCGGCATCCGCCGCCACCAGAGTGCTGGCATCGCAGTCGTGCGAGCTGGAAGTGGTGCATGCCGGTTCGGTGATATTGGTAAAGCCGTACTTGCCCGGGTCGGCGGTGATCTGGCCAATCAAGGCATAGGTATTCACCGCCAGCGTGTTCGAGCCCAGGCCGGCATTGAGGATCTGGTTGTATGACTGCGACACATTGGTGAGGTAGGTCTTGATGCCGGGCACAATCTGGTCGTTCTGCGCCGCCAACGGGGTGGAGCCGATGTCCGGCAGGTTGAATACCACCACGTATTTCGCACCGGCCTGCTTGAGCTGGTCGATCAGTACCAACTCCTGGGTCGCGGCGGCATTGATGTTGGCGATGGACTGATCGAGGGTCTCGCCAGCGCCCGGAAAAATGGTGCCAACGCCGTATTGGGTCGAGTGATAAAAAATATCGTTGGCGCCGCCCCAGACCATGTACAGGCTGTGCGGATCGGCCTTGGCGCCATTGGCCAGATAGCCGTCGACCTGCTGGGTCAGGGTCTGGACCAGCGGCGACGAATTGCCGTTGGTGATCACGCCGGCAGCGCCGTAGGCATAGTCGCTGCCGCCGTCGCGCGATGGGGTCAAAGTGATGTGGTAATGGTCGGCGATGTTCTGTACGGCGACCTGGCCAGGATTGGTGGTGGAACGGGTGTAATCACCATTCGCGTTCGGCAGGTTGCCGGCATCGCTGAGGCTATCGCCGAACACCACCACATTGCCGAATGGTGTGGTTCCGGCATGGGCGGCGCCGGCACACCCCAACACCAAGGCCAGAGCGCTGGCAAGCTTACGCGGATGCAACATGGTGACACTCCTTTGTTTGTTAACCACAAGTTAGACCAGCCAATCCTGAACCATTCCATACGTGAGCGCATGCTGCGCCGCAGCTAGCCGCGTATTCATTCGTTGGCGTTATTGATGGGGCTCTTGAACAGTATCCCCGCGATCACCCTTCGACTTCGCTGCGCTACGCTCAGAGCCTGCCCCAGACTTGATCTGGGGACGAACGAAGTTCTCACGGTTCACGGGCCGAATCTCTAGCGCAATCCGCGCAATCAACGCTTGATGGCGCGTGACAAGGCATCGGCAAAGGCACTGTTGGCCGGCGCCGCGACGGCCTTCGGCGCGGCGGCGTTGCCTGGTCCGCGGGGACCACGTGCTTCGCGGCGTTGGTTGCCCGGTGCGGAAGCCTCGCTGGGTCGTCCACCACGCGCCTGACCCGGCTCGTCATCCAGTCGCATGCTCAGGCCGATGCGCTGGCGCGGCAGATCGACTTCCATCACTTTCACCTTGACGATGTCGCCGGCTTTCACCGCGTCGCGCGGGTCTTTCACATAGGTGTGCGACAACGCCGAGATATGAACCAGGCCATCTTGGTGCACGCCGATATCGACGAAGGCGCCGAAGGCGGCCACGTTGGTGACGCGTCCCTCAAGAATCATCCCGGGACGCAAATCCTTCACGTCATCGACGCCCTCGGCAAAGCTCGGTGCGACAAACTCGGGGCGCGGATCGCGACCGGGTTTTTCCAGCTCCTTGAGGATGTCGCGCACGGTCGGCAGGCCGAACTTGTCGTCGGTGTATTGCTCGGCTTTCAGGCCGCGCAGAAAACTGCTGTCGCCGATGATGTTGCGCACCTCGCGGCCGCACTGCGCGATGATCCGTTCGACCACCGGATAGGCCTCCGGATGCACTGCACTGGTGTCCAGCGGATTGTCACCGGCCGGTACGCGCAGAAAGCCGGCGCACTGTTCAAACGCCTTGTCGCCCAGTCGCGGCACTTTCAGGAGTGCCTTGCGATTGGCGAACGGACCGTTGGCATCGCGGTGCTTGACCACGTTCTCGGCAACGCTCGGGCTGAGCCCGGCTACGCGTGAGAGCAGGGCGGCGGAGGCAGTGTTGACGTCGACGCCAACCGCATTCACGCAATCCTCGACGCGCGCATCCAGTGCACGCGCCAGCTTGATCTGGTTGACGTCGTGCTGATACTGGCCGACGCCGATGGCCTTCGGCTCGATCTTCACCAGCTCGGCCAGCGGATCCTGCAGTCGGCGGGCGATCGAGACAGCGCCGCGCAGGCTCACATCGAGATCGGGGAATTCCTTCGCCGCCAGCTCGGATGCCGAGTAGACCGAGGCGCCGGCCTCGCTCACCACGATCTTCGACAGCTTGGCTTCCGCCAGCTTCTTGATCAGTTCGCCAGCCAGCTTGTCGGTTTCGCGCGAGCCAGTGCCGTTGCCAATCGCGATCAGATCGACGTTGTGCTGCTTGCACAGCTTGGCCAGCGCAATCAGCGATTCGTTCCACTGCCGTCGTGGCTCGAGCGGGTAGATGGTGTCGGTGGCCAGCAACTTGCCGGTGGCATCGACCACCGCGACCTTGCAGCCGGTGCGGATGCCTGGATCCAGACCCATCACGCTCTTGGCGCCGGCCGGTGCGGCCAGCATCAAGTCCTTGAGGTTGTCGCCGAAGACACGGATCGCCTCGTCTTCGGCGCCCTCGCGCACGCGGCCGAACAGGTCGAGGGTGAGGTGCAGATGCAGCTTCACGCGCCAGGTCAGGCGCACCGTTTCGCGCAACCAGCTATCAGCGGCACGACCGCGATCGAGAATGCCGGCACGGGCGGCCACGCGGCCTTCGCCTTCGATGTGGCCTTGCTCGCTGTCGGCGGCGGGCGCGAGTTCCAGTTCAATCACGCCTTCATTGCGGGCGCGCATCAAGGCGAGCAATCGATGCGACGGAATCTTGTTGATCGATTCGACGTGATCGAAATAGTCCCTGAATTTCGCGCCTTCGTTCTCCTTGCCGGCGACCACCTTGGCCTTGATTTGCCCTTGAGCCCACAGCCAGTCGCGCAGTTCGCCGACCAGGCCGGCGTCCTCGGCAATGCTTTCCATCAGGATCGCGCGGGCTCCGTCGAGTGCGGCGCGCACATCGGCGACGCCTTTTTCCGCATCGACGAAAGGTTCTGCGAAGGTTTCCGGCGCTAACGCCGGATCCTCGCGCAGAGCCAAGGCCAATGGCTCCAGCCCGGCTTCGCGTGCAATCTGCGCCTTGGTGCGACGTTTCGGCTTGTAAGGAAGGTAGAGATCCTCCAGACGTGCCTTGGTGTCGGCGGCGAGCAGATCGCCCTTCAGTGCATCACTCAGCTTGCCCTGTTCCTCGACACTGGCCAGGATCGCCGCTCGCCGTTCTTCCAGCTCACGCAGGTAGCGCAGACGTTCTTCCAGCAGGCGCAGCTGGGTATCGTCGAGGCCGCCGGTGGCCTCTTTGCGGTAGCGCGCGATGAACGGCACGGTGGCGCCGCCGTCGAGAAGATCCACCGCCGCCTGCACCTGGTCGGTCTTGGCGGCGATATCGTTGGCAATGCGTTGTTCGATGCTGAGCATGAGTAGCTTTCGTTTCCTTGCAGCGACGTGGTCAGTCGCTCGAGTGGGATCAAGCGGTCGATGATAACAAGTCATCCGCGCGTGATCCGCAGGCAAAAAAACGGCGCCGCGACAGAGCTGCCGCGACGCCGCGCTGATCACCGCAATCAGGCGCTGAACGAGCCGCTGTTGCCGGCAGGTTTCGGGTTGTCCTGAAATTCACTGGCGCGGCCATTGAGCACCAGGGTGCTGGCGATCAGGTCGTGCAACCCCTGCTTGCGTCGCGTCCAGGCCACCATCAGGAAGCCGATGCAGAAGATCAATGCACTCAGATACTTGGCTGGCCAGCGACCGAGCGCGCGCGGCAGACTGATCCGGTTGCCGTCCATGTCGGTGACGCGGATGCCCAGCGCCAGCTTGCCGATCGTGGCCTGCCAGGTCGAGCTTTCGCACAGCGCGAAATACAGCCAGGCCAGCACGGTGCCCAGCACCAGGGCCGGCCCCATGGCAGAAAAATACACATGGTAGGCGGCCATCATCGCGTCGGCATCGCCCGGTGCGGCCAACATGGCCTGCTTCAACGTTTCCTCGGCTGCCGTACCGCCCATCATCTTCTGGATCAGCAGAGTGGGGAGATACAGGATGATGCTGTCGAGGATGTACGCACCGACACGCTTCCAGAACCCCGCATAATCTTCCAGTGCGGCGGCCGTGGTCTGCGGAAACACAGTGGCGGTTGCGCTGGATGCACCGTAGGAATCGAACGATGGCGGGTTGGCGGGCACTTCATCGGGAAACAAGACTGACAGCGGCTGCCAGTCGGCGAGGCCTTCGTACCAGGCCAGATCATCACGACTGACCTGTCCACTGCGGATCCACTGGCGAACGTCCTCTTCCTTGTACGGGCCATGGCGCTCACCATCGCGGCCAATCCATAGTTCCATCGTGCACACTCCCCATACCTATCGAAGTGGGCATGATGCCACGACCCTCGCCGCGGATTCATGCCCGTGCAAAACCGATGTCGCGAGCGTCAGGCGGCGTGGCGTTTCAGATGCACCAGCAGCAACGAGATCGCGGCCGGGGTGACGCCGCTGACGCGTGCGGCCTGACCCAAGGTGGCTGGTTGTGAACGCTTGAGCTTGAGCAACACCTCGGCCGACAGGCCGCGCACCTTGTCGTAGTTGAAGTTGCCCGGAATCGCGGTGTGTTCATGCCGTTGCTGACGTTCGATTTCCTCACGCTGGCGCTGCAGGTAACCGGAGTATTTGACCTGCACTTCTACCTGCGCCGCGACATCGTCGCGTGCCGCGGCGGGACCTAGCCCCTCGACGCGGGTGAGTCCGGCGTAATCCAGCTCGGGTCGACGCAACAGATCCAATGCGTTGGTTTCGCGACTGACGGCGACTCCGAGCTCGCGCTCAAGCGCCACGCCCAACGCATTGTTCGGTGTGGCCCAGAGCGTGCCCAGCCGCTGCGTTTCACGTTCGACTGCATCGCGCTTGCTGCGCAACGCGTCGTAACGTGGTTGCGGCACCACGCCCAGTTCAAAACCCTGTTCGGTCAGGCGCAGGTCGGCGTTGTCCTCGCGCAAATGCAGCCGGTACTCGGCGCGCGAGGTGAACATGCGATACGGCTCGATCGTGCCATTGCTGGTGAGGTCGTCGATCAGCACGCCGATGTACGCCTCGTCGCGGCGCGGATACCACGGTGCCTTGTCTTGTACCGCCCGCGCCGCATTCAGGCCGGCGATCAGGCCTTGTGCGCCTGCTTCTTCATAGCCGGTAGTGCCATTGATCTGGCCGGCGAAATACAGGCCGCCGATCGCCTTGGTTTCCAGCCACGGGTTGAGTCCGCGCGGATCGAAATAATCGTACTCGATGGCGTAGCCCGGGCGGGTGATATGCGCGTTCTCGAAGCCCTTGATTGAACGCACCAGTTCCAGCTGCACGTCGTACGGCAGCGAGGTGGAAATGCCGTTTGGGTAGACCTCGAACGTATCCAGTCCTTCAGGTTCGATGAAAATCTGGTGCGAGTTCTTCTCGGCAAAGCGCACCACCTTGTCCTCGATCGACGGGCAATAGCGCGGGCCAACCCCCTCGATCTGACCGGTGTACAGCGGCGAGCGATCCAGCGCACCACGGATGATTTCGTGCGTGCGTTCACTGGTATGGGTGATCCAGCAACTGACCTGGCGCGGGTGCTCGTCGCGCGAACCAAGATAGGAAAACACCGGCGCAGGGTTGTCGCCCGGCTGCTCCTCAAGTCCGTCGAAATTGATGCTGCGCAGGTCGATGCGTGGTGGCGTGCCGGTTTTCAATCGGTCGGCGGCGATTGGCAGCTCGCGCAGTTTCGATGCCAGCGTGCTGGCCGGCGGATCGCCGGCGCGACCACCGGCATACTGGGCCGGGCCGATGTGGATCTTGCCGGCGAGAAAAGTGCCGGCAGTCAGCACCACCGCGCTAGCACCGAATGACAGCCCCATCTGGGTCACCACGCCGGTGACGCGACCGTGTTCGATGATCAGGTCGTCTACTGCCTGCTGGAACAATTCCAGATTCGGCTGGGTTTCCACCATGTGCCGGATCGCCGCCTTGTACAGCCCGCGATCGGCCTGGCAGCGAGTGGCGCGCACGGCCGGGCCTTTCGACCCATTCAGCGTGCGCCACTGGATGCCGGCGCGGTCGGCCGCATGTGCCATCGCGCCACCGAGTGCGTCGATTTCCTTGACCAGATGCCCTTTGCCAATGCCGCCGATGGCCGGATTGCAGCTCATCTGGCCAATCGTTTCGATGTTGTGGCTGAGCAACAACGTGCGCGCACCGCTACGTGCCGCAGCCAGTGCGGCCTCGGTGCCGGCGTGGCCGCCGCCGATCACGATGACGTCGTAGTGGGTCGGATGGCGCATGAAACTGCCCTGACAGTGTAAAAAAGTGACGAAACTGGGCGCTATGTTAGCGCCACTGGTGGTTTGCGGATGGCTTGTGACGAAATCGCGATCGCTGGCACGGTTTCTGCTTCTGTATTCACAGCACTTTCACTGGGAAGACGCTGCGCGGCAACGCGCGCCGAGATCGGACGGACAGGGGTTCGATCGTGTGCCGGTAAAGGAAGCGAGACGGCGTCCCCAGGGACGCCGTCGTCTTTTGTAGCGCTGATAATAGGCTGCCTGGACAAAGACAAGGCCCCGTGGCATGCGCCACGGGGCCTTGTGCTTGATAGATCTGGCGCCAGGCGGTCTCAGGAACAGGGGGAATCCAGGATGACCGTATTGCCGGGCGCCAGAAAGCGTAAATCTGTTGGCGGCGCAGCCGAAGCTGCAGTGATGCCGGAGGTCAATACTCGCCCGGTCCGCGTGAACGTCAAGTGACTGAAAAGGAAGTTTGTGTCAGCGCTGGGCATCTGCTGACGTAGAGCGTCAGTTCAGCCACGAACCTCACATTTCATATGTGACGCACATCACATTTGGCATGGCCGATGCATTAACCCCAGTACCACTCAATCATCGACTCTCGAGGAGATACACCATGGACATGAATTTCGATTTTCAGCCGGTATATCCGCACCACGACCTGCTGGTCGAGGTTGGCGAAGTTGAAATGGCCATCGACAGCCTGGGCGATCGTGAAGAGGCCGAGCGCATGGCGCTGCAGCCTGATCTAGAGTCACGCATGGAAAGCCTGCTCGAGGCGCTGGATCATTTGGCCGTCTGAATGAGACCGACCTCGCGAGGGTTCGGTGGCAGCATCGAAACCAGCGAAGCGGTACTCCGGGGCAGGCATCCATTGATGCCGCCCCGCCGACCTCAGAGGTTGGAAAAAACTGCCTACCTACTACTGCGAATGTCTGACGACAGTCTCGCTACGGCAGTCGGAATTTTCACAATCTCTCAGTGACTCAGCACGCTGCCGATGATTTCGGTCAGGTTGCGGGAAAGTCCGTCGTGTTTCGACAGTTCGACGATCACCGCATGCGCTGCATCACGCCGTTTTGGCTCCAGCCGTTGCCAGCCGTTGAAGGCAGTAGCCATCCGCGCTGCCACCTGGGGATTGAGGCGGTCCAATGAGACCAGCCGTTCGGCCAGCAAGCGATAACCGGCACCATCGACGCGATGAAAGCCGCTTGGATTGCCGCGCACAAACGCACCCAGCAATGATTGCACCCGGTTGGGGTTTTTCAGGGTGAAGGCGGGATCACTTTCCAGTTTCAACACGCGATCCAGCGCGCCATCACTTGGCAACTGCGCCTGCACGGCGAACCATTTGTCCAGCGCCAGCGCGTTGTCGGCATATCGCTGACGATAGTGGGCCAAAGCCGCTGTGCCTTGCGTCTGGTTGGCGCGGGCCAGCACCGCGAGCGCGGCGAGGCGGTCGGTCATGCTCGGTGCTTCGCGATACTGGTTCTCAGCCAAGGCCTGGGCTGCCGGGCGGTCAAGCAGATCCAGTAATTCCAGCACGCGACGCTTGAGACGGCGCTGCGCCTGGCTGACGGCGTCGAGCTCGATATTGGCATGGGTTGCCAGTGCGCGATAGCGAGCTTGCAGTTCCTCGCTGCCGATCCGTTTGGCGAGTCGTTGCTGCAGGTCCTGGCGCAGTTGGTGGATGCGTTGCGGATCAGTAGCCCGCTCGTCTTCCGCCAGTTCGATTTCACCCGGTGGCGTCAGCAGGTCGGCGAGCAGGGCAGGGTCGATCGCGTCGTTGCCAAACAGTGAAGCCAGGGCCTCGCACCAGGCCTGCAATGCTTCGCCGTCATTGCCTTCGCGCAAGCTGGCGTAAGCGCGCGCGGCCAGCTGCTGGCTGGCCTCCCAACGATTGAAACCATCAGCGTCATGCGCCAGCAGCAAGGCCAGCTGGGCTGGCGTGTAGTCGCATTCGAGAATCACTGGTGCAGAGAATCCACGCAGCAGCGACGGTACCGGTTCGGCGCCAATGTCGTTGAACACAAAGCTTTGCTCGGGCTGATCCAGCACCAGCACGCGTTCGCTGCTTGCCAGCTTATCGTCGCCCTCGAGCTGCAACGGCAGCATCGTGCCATCGGGTCCGAACAGCGCCAGCTTGACCGGAATCGGCAGCGCCGCGTAGGCGCGATCACTGCCGCCATGCTGTTTAAGAACTAGCGTATAGCGGTGCGTGTCGGCGTCGTACTTGCCCTGTGCATGCAGTCGCGGTGTTCCAGCCTGGCCATACCAGGCGAGGTAAGGCATCAGATCGTCGTTGTTGGCTTCGCCCAGGGCGCCGAGGAAATCCTCGAGCGTGGCGGCGCGTCCATCATTGCGTGCGAAGTACAGATCCATGCCACGGCGGAAGCCATCGCGGCCGAGCTTGCCGGCGAGCATGCGCACCAGCTCGGAACCCTTTTCATACACCGTGGCGGTGTAGAAGTTGTTGATCTCGCTGTACTGCGCCGGACGTACCGGATGCGCCAGCGGGCCAGCGTCTTCGGGGAATTGTGCGCGGCGCAGCAGCGACACATCCTCGATCCGCTTGAGCGGCGCCGAATTCATGTCGGCCGAAAAACTCTGCTCACGATAGACCGTGAGACCTTCCTTCAGCGACAGCTGGAACCAGTCGCGGCAGGTCACCCGGTTGCCGCTCCAGTTATGGAAATACTCGTGCGCCACCACCGCCTCGACATGGCGGTATTCGTCGTCGGTGCTCGAATCCGGATCGGCCAGCAGATACTTCGCGTTGAAGATATTGAGGCCCTTGTTCTCCATCGCACCCATGTTGAAGTCATGCGTGGCGACGACGTGGAACACATCCAGATCGTAATTGCGGCCGTAAGCCTGCTCGTCCCAGCGCATCGAGCGCTCGAGTGCATCCATCGCGTAGTCGCAGCGATCGATCACATCGGCTTCGGCCCAGATTTTCAGCTGCACGGCGCGCCCATCGGCGGTGACGTAGTCGTGTTCGATTTTGTCGAGACGTCCGGCCACCAGTGCAAACAGGTAGCTCGGCTTCGGGTGTGGATCGACAAAGCGCGCCCAGTGGCGACCACCTTCCATCTCGCCCGCACCATCGGGATTGCCACCGGCCAGCAGCACCGGGAAGCGCTCGCGGTCGGCTCGCAAGGTGACGGTATAGCGCGACTGCACATCCGGGCGATCAGGGAAAAAGGTGATGTGGCGAAAGCCCTCGGCCTCGCACTGAGTCAGCAGAAAGCCGGCTTCGCGCGAACCGGAAAGATACAGACCCTCCAGCGTGGTATTCGCTGCCGGGCGCAAGCGCACCCGCGTTTCCAGCACGCTGCCATCGCGCACGCCATCAACTTCCAGCACGTTGTCGACATATCGATAGGCGCTGGCCGCCAGCGCCACGCCATCAAGCGAAATCGACAGCAGCTGCAGGTTTTCGCCATCGAGTCGCAGCGGCGCGTCCTGTGCCTCGTCACGGCTCAATACCAGTCGCGCGACCAGTTCGCTGGCGTCGATACCCAGATCGAAATCCAGTTCAACCGTATCGACGCGCCAGGCGGGAGCCTGGTAATCACTGAGGCGGATCAGTTCGACCGCCTGTTCGGGGCGTGCATTCATCGGCATCTATCGGGATTTGGGGACTGCTCAGGCTAACATGGCGTGCTTTAACGCCCGGAGAATCCCATGAGCGCATACAGCACCGGTCGTGTCCGGCTGGGTGATCAGGACATCGTGATCCTGACCGACGCGGTACGCCAGCGTCGGCTGCGCATTGCCTGTCATGGCGCGGTGGTCATCGGTTTCGAAGTATTGCTGGATGGGGTGATGCACGATCTGGTCGACGGTCACGGCAACGCCGATGAAATCGTGCGCCGCCCCGGCTCGCGCTTCGCGATCATGGCGCCGTTCGCGGGCCGCATCGACGACGCACGCTATGTTTTCGATGGTGTGAAGCAGGATCTGCAGCCCGGCGTGGCTGGCGACGCGCGCGCAAGCCGGCACGGTTTCGTGCGCGACACGACCTTCGCGATCGAGACGCTGGATGCCGATGAGCATGGCGCCCGCGCGACTCTGACGACGACGATCGATCCACAGCCCGGCTATCCCCACCGTATCGCGCTGAGCATCAACTACCGCCTCGACGCCAGCGGTTTCACGCTGGAGGCGCGCATGCGCAATGTTGGCGAGCAAGTGGCCCCGTGCTTCTTCGGCTGGCATCCGTATTTCCGCTTGGCCAATGGGCTGCTCGACGACTGGCAGCTGCAAATACCGGCCGAAACCGTGATTCGCACGAATGCCGACCTGATCGCCTTCCCCGGCACGGCGGCCTGTGTGTCACTGGATGACGCGCCAGCGCTGGACTTCCGCGAGCCGCGCGCGATCGGCGACAGCGTGCTCGATCAGGGCTACACCGATCTGCAGACTGACGACGACGGGCGCATCCGCACCCGTTTACAGCAAGCCGGCAGCGATCGTGGCATCGCGATCTGGCAAGAGCGCGGCGTGATGCACGCGTTCACCGGTGACAGCCTGAGCGACGGCGCGCGTCGCTCGATCGCGCTGGAGCCGATGGAATGCATGGCCAATGCTTTCAACCGTGATGACTGCGCCGAGGCGATCCGCCTGCCGCCCGGCGTCGAGCGAATCTTCCGATGTGGCGTGGAGGTTGAACTGTGATGAATACATCGATGGATGTGTTGCCGGATATCGAGCAGATCCGCGCCGCGGCCGCGCGCATCGCGCAGCACGCACGGGTGACGCCCGTATTGCGCAGCGCGGCACTGGATGCCTTGACCGGCGCCGAGCTGCTTTTCAAATGCGAGAACCTGCAGTACGGCGGTGCGTTCAAGTTCCGCGGCGCCTGCAATGCGGTCTGGTCCCTGGACGAGAGGAAAGCGGCCTGTGGCGTGGTCACGCATTCCTCAGGCAACCATGGCAACGCGCTGGCCCTGGCCGCCGCCACCCGTGGTATTGCGGCGCATGTTGTGGTGCCGGAGGGCGCCGTGCGCGCCAAGGTCGAGGCGATTGAGCGAGCAGGGGCCATCCTGCATCGCTGCGCCCCCACCCAAGCTGCACGCGAGAAGATGGCGGGCGACGTGCAGCGCGAAATCGGTGCCGAACTGGTGCATCCGTACGCCGATGTGCGCGTGATGGCCGGGCAAGGCACGCTGGTATTGGAGCTGCTGCGCCAAGTCGAAGGACTGAACACCTTGATCACCCCGGTCGGTGGTGGTGGCCTGGCCAGCGGCGTGGCGATTGCCACCCACGCGCTGAATCCACTGGTACGCCTGTTCGGCGCCGAGCCCAGCGGTGCCGACGATGCGGCGCGTTCGCTGGCGGCGGGGGCGCGCGTCACCAACATGGTTCCGGACACGATCTGCGATGGTCTGCGTGCCTTGGTGGGTGAGCGCAATCTCGAGGCGCTTGACCGTTACCAGGTCGAGCTGATCACGGTCAGTGATGCCGAGACCATCGCGGCGATGAAGCTGCTGTGGTCGGAGTTGAAACAGGTGGTGGAAGTGTCCAGCGCCACCGTGCTGGCAGCCATCCTGAAACAGCCTCAACGCTTCGCCGGTCGTCGCGTCGGCGTCGTACTCACCGGCGGCAACGTCGATCTGGATGCGTTGCCCTGGTGAAACCATCCGAGTAGGGCGGGCACTGCCCGCCGCTTTGCATGAAGATCCGGCGGGCAGTGCCCGCCCTACGAACTGTTGCGGCAATCAAGCGCGCCGCTGCCCCACACCGCTGACCGCCACCAATCCAGCCAGCACAAAAACGATGCCAACCAGCTCCCAACCCGTCGGCTGTTCATGCAGAATCAGCCATGCCAGCAACACGCTGACAATCGGCACGCCGAGACTGGAAATACTGGCCACCGTGGTCGGCAGTCGCTGCAGCACGATCGACCACAACCACCACGCCAGCGCCGAGGCCAGCAGCACGCTGTAAGCCAGCCCGCCGATAAAGGCCGCGCTCCATTCGATTGGACGTTCCGGCACGGCCAAAGCAATCACGCCGAGCGTCGCGCCGCCAAACAGCATCTGCCACGCGGTGAGATTGAGCACCGAAGGTGCGTGGCGCAGAAACATCCGCTTGCTGAGCACGGTGCCGCCCGCCCACGCAGCGCCACCGGCAATTGCCAGCGTGGTGCTCAATGGGCTGCCCAGCTCATGCCACGGTTCGATGATGCAGATCAGGCCGATCGCCGCGAGTCCAACGCCGAGCCAATGCCGTGCGGTCGGGCGATCGCCCAGTAGCAGCCACGCGAGAAACACCGCCCAGAACGGCATGGTGTAGGCGAGCAAAGCCACATGACCGGCGCCGCCACCGAGCAGCGCCCATTGCTCCAGGCCCTGAAACGCGGCGGTCTGAAACAGGCCAATCAACAGCGTCAGCAACAACGGCGGCGGTCGCAGCGATTGGCGGGTCAACAGCAGCGCGCCGAACAGCACGGCCGCACCGAGCAGGTAGCGCAGCGCGGCAAAATGAAACGGCCCGGCGTAAGCCAGCACCTGCTTCATCACCACCCAGCTGTAAGCCCAGAGCAGGATCGTGCCGAGCAGCGCGAACAAGGCACCGCGTTGGGGAGAGGGCGACATGAGAGGTACGCGCGGTTGTGAGGCGACAAGTTTAGCGGCGTGGCGTAGCTTGTGCGCCTTCGATCCTGCATTCTCCAGGCATGACCAAGACCAACGAACCAACACGCTGCCACTGGGCCACCGGTGACGACGCCATGATGCGCGAATACCACGACAGCGAATGGGGCGTGCCGCTGCACGACGATCGCGCGCTGTTCGAATTCCTGATCCTGGAGGGTGCCCAGGCCGGGCTGTCCTGGCGCACGGTGTTGAACAAACGCGAGAACTATCGCAAAGCCTTCCACAACTTCGAGATCGACCGGGTTGCCGCGATGACCGATCGCCAGCTGGAGAAGCTGCTGCTCGATCCAGGCATCATCCGCAATCGGCTGAAAGTCAGCTCAACCCGTGACAACGCGATCGCAGCGCTGAAAGTGATTGAGGAGTTCGGCAGTCTGGATGCTTATCTGTGGTCCTTTGTCGATGGCAAGACCTTGCTGAACACTTGGCGTAGCCAGAACGAGGTGCCCGCCAGCACGGCGTTGTCCGACGGCATGAGCAAGGCGATGAAAAAGCGCGGCTTTCGCTTCGTCGGCAGCACCATCTGCTATTCGCTGCTGCAGGCCACCGGCATGATCAACGACCATCTCGTCGGCTGCTTCCGCCACCGCGAGGTGACGCGTCGTTAACCTCGTTTGCGATGAGCCGCCCGTGCCCGGTGCGCCTTGTGGCCGGGGTCTTCATGCAGCAGGCGGCGGGTGACGCCATTGGTCCAGCCGAAACCGTCCTGCAACGGGTACTCGCCGCCATGACCACCATGGGTGCCGCCGGGGCGCGAAACCAGATCGTATTTTTCGACCAGCTTGCCTTCGCGTTGATACAGGTCGCTCACCGTACACAGCCAGCGATCGGCGATTTCCTCGGCCAATGAATCGTTGTAATGGCGCAGGCCACGGATCGCCAGCCACTGCAGCGGCGCCCAGCCGTTGGGCTGGTCCCACTGCTCGCCGCTACGGCATTCACTGGTGCCGATGCCGCCTTCTTCCAGCAACCTTGCGCGCAAGGCTTCGCTGACGCGACGCGCTTGTCCACGCGTGGCCAGCTGCACGTACAGCGGCGTGACCGTCGCGGTGTTGAGCGCTTTGCGTGGCGTGCCACGCTGCCAGTCGTAATCAAGCCAGGCGCCGGCCGATTCGTTCCACAGCAGGCGATCGATGGCCGCGTGGCGATCACGCGCGCGCTGGCGGAAGAGTTGCGCCTGTTCGTGTTGCCCATGCGCCTTGCTGAGCAGGCTGATCTGGCATTCCAGCTTGTACAGGAAACTGTTGAGGTCCACCGGCAAGATCGCCGTGGTGCGGATACTCGCCAGCCCGCCGTCATCGCACCAGCGCGAACTGAAATCCCAGCCCGACGCCGCTCCCGCGCGCAGATCGCGATAAACCTCGTGATGCGGGCGGCTTGATTGCGCGGCGGTGGTCACGTCTTCCAGATAGGATTCTTCGCGCGGCGTGTCGCGATCATCCCAGTAACGATTGAGCAGGCTGCCATCCTCGAGCCGCACGCATTGGCGATGACATTCGCCCGGGCGCAGCTCGTCCGCCCCTTCCATCCACCAGCTGTATTCCTGCAGCAACTGCGGCAGGTAGTGGATCGCGTTGCGCACGCCATGCTGTTCGAACAACTCGACCATCAGCGCAAACACCGGCGGTTGCGAGCGGCTGAGGTAATAGCTGCGATTGCCGTTGGGTATGTGGCCAAAGGTGTCGATCAGGTAGGCAAAGTTGTCGGCCATCGCACGCAGCAGGTCGTGGCGACCGCTCTCGGCCAGGCCGAGCATGGCGAAATAGGAGTCCCAGTAATACAACTCGCCGAAACGCCCACCCGGCACCACATAGTCGTTCGGTAGCGGCAGCAGCGACGAGTTCGCGGGATGCTCGTGCGGATGGCGGGTCAGCACCGGCCACAGGCTGTCGATGTGATCCTTCAGCGACTGGCCCGGGTCGGATACGTAATGACTGGTGTGGTCTTCCGGCGGCAGAAAGTGCTGCTGCACGAACCGGCCCAGCTCGAAGTCGGCGGTCGCGCATTGCGCCCGATAAGCGTCAAGGATCTGTTCCGGATCACCTCGCGGCGCGCAGTCGACAAACGTCTTGCTGTCCGCAAACACGCGCTGCGTCTGCACCGCGACAAACAATTCCTGATAACGGTCGGCCGGCGTCAGCGTATCGGGTCGTGCGATGCGTTCGGCACCGACGCGACCGTGGTCGCTTCGGTGCGGGAGTTTCTGATCGGTCATTGCGTGTCACTGCTGCTTGCGAAACAGGCAGCTTGCAATGACGGTGTGGCCTGCAAGCGCATGCGTGCTCCTTGTCCAATTCCGAAAGTCTAGGCGTGGTCCAGTGAACTCGATGCGAGCGATCTCGGGCCGGATGCTTGCGCCGTGGAGTGGCCACCCTGTTGCGCACAAGCATCGACGGCCAAAGCGCCATCGCTGCCACGCAAAGCGTCAACGACGTCACTCGAAGTGCCGTCGACCCGACTTTTGACTCTTCCATGAGTGAAACAAGCGACATCGTCCGCACTACAAGCGCGGTACGCGGCAGAAAAAGCGCCGCCATCGGCGGAAAAAGTGCCGGCGACGGTAGTTTCCGACGCTTGGGGAAGAGCAAAAAGCGCCGACGATGTCGCTTTAGTGGCCACTCGTGGCGGTCAAAGCGGCAAGTGCGCCGGTCAATGCGCCAGGAGCGGCGCTTGCAGCGCCGTCAGTCATCCCCAGACCGATATAAATGGAAGACCGCGCGATGAGCGAATTCAAGTCCACGCGAGTTGCGCGCGTCCCATGGGTGCTTCAGCCGGAACGCTGCATGGAAGAACCAGGCAAGAAGTCAGGTCGAGCTTTGTGACGCCTGGTTGCCTTCTGCCCATTGACTTGAAGGCTACGAAGCTAGACCTGACTCCATACTGTTTCATCGTCACCATTCTGCTCGAAAGTCAGTGCGGCTAATCTTCGCAGTTGCGGGAGAATTTTTCAGCGTTGCCCTAGGACGTGAGGTCGCTTGATGAGTTACCTTCGTTTCCCTCAGACCGTTTTGGAGCGCAGTGAGTGATTGGCCGTTACAACATGCGAGTCGAGGTTGTCTTGGTGCAGAGAGAGCGCTTTGTCGTTCGCTTGGCTCGGGTTGATACGGAGTATGAGTTTGGTATGTCGCTCCAGATGAAGGAGCTTCTGGAACGACTATCAAAGTGCAGACGGTGTGGTGAGGAATGTAAGAATTTGGACAGCCACTTTAGTTGTCCAGGGCGTTACAGGGAGGTCGTGCACAATGGCAAGGTCATCGAGGCGCTTGATGACCTGTATATGATTCTTCCGAAAGCCGCATTGGAGGAGTTCGGTTCCCAGGAGCGACGAGAGACTTCCAGACGCGCAGGATTCATGCGCGCGCTCAGAATAAAGCGTGCTTCTGGAAAATACTCAGAAAAAGAGGTGAGCGCCTTAGCGAAAGTTCAAGGCTGGCGATGCTTTTATTGTCTAACAAGTATCCGTTCGCCAATTCCGTTTCATCGCGATCATTACGTCCCTCTCTCCACTGGCGGAACGAATGAGATTGCTAACATCGTTCTAGCGTGCCTGCCATGCAATAGCAAAAAGCACGATCTTCACGGAGACACATTCTTTGCATCTATGGCCTCCAACTTGTCAGATGAGAGGAGCCGAGAACTCCAAGCCCTGAAGTCGGCTGTTGTTGCATGGAGGAATCGTCCAGCCACTAGGAAATTGTCGGAGATAGTTTTAGAAGTTGCCGCAAGAGAGGCTGATGGAACCGACGTTTAGTACTGCGCGGCATCTAGCCGCGTCACCCTAGGGGATGGCTAGTGATGCACAAGCATTGGATAGGTTTGGTTGTTGTGGTGGGCCTGGCAGGTTGCAACGGTGGGCATTCGTTGTCAGGCGCTTATGTAGCGAAGGACAAGCAAAGCACAGCCTTACTTCAACTGACGCAGAATAAGAGCCAGCAGTTGATGGGATCGCTCACAATCGTAGTGCTGAAGGCGGATGCCTCCATAGAACGTGATGAACTCAGCATCACAGGGGGCACGACGGATGGCACGTCACTAACGCTTGAAGTGAAGCCCAATGAACTCGCTGGTCAAACTCAAAACTTCAGTGGCAACGTATTGAGCGGCGCCATTGATTTGACAATGGGATCGTCGACGCAGCACTTCGTGCCAGCGTCTGTTCAGGACTTCGAGTCCGCCGCGCATATCCTGACAGTCGAAGGTCAGACGCACCAAAAGCTCATGGCACAAGCTAAAAGGTATGCAGCGATCACGCAGGAAGTGGCCCAACTCAGTGCCGATTTGGATGCATACAGTGCGTATGTTGAATCAGGCACAGTCGGCCCTGCGCAGATTCGGGAGACGGAACAGAAGATACTTACTGCAGCCGGAAACGACCTCAAGTTAATGCATCAGCTGGATGCCAACCATCAAGATTTCTCAGCAAGTCAGGTGCGCTTTCGTATCCGGCAGCGCGCGTTCCAAATGGGCCAAGTGAAGTTTCAGATAGATCAATTGCTACAGCAGGGCCAAGATCACTTGAAGGGTTTTGACGAACGTCTTGCGGCGAATCCTTGTAGCTCGGCCCAACCCTTCGACGGATGTGATGCCTTGACCTCAGCAAAGCTGCGTTACGGAGGCACTCAAGTTCGGGTGCTGAACGATTTGGCAGTGTTGAAAGATGATCTAGAGCATGCCGAAGCAGAGATGGCGCGTATCAACAAGGAAGCGGGCAACTGAATTCCGGAATGTAGGGTTCAATACCCTCGCCCGATACCGCTCGAAAGTAGAGAGATCCCACGTGATCTTCTATTTCACCGTCGCCGCGACCCGCGCAACTGATCAATCGAGAAGCTGGCAATCTCCCCACCTTCGGCACCCCGACGCGGCTGGCCGGGTGGCGGGCCCCAGGCGTGCGCGCTGATGACTTCCCAGCTGGCGGGGATGCGGCCGTCTTCGCGCATGCTTTCGTAGGCGGCGAGCATGCGCTGGTAGCGCGCCTTGCCGGTGAGACCGCGAGCGCGAGCCTGGTCGGCGTTGGTGGCGCCGAGGCCTTGCAACTCCTGCAATAGCTTGCGTGGTTCGCTGTAAGTCAGGGTGTAGTGATGCGCGTCGAGTACCGGGTCGCGCAGGCCAGCGGCAAGCATCGCATCGCCGACATCGTGCATGTCGAGGAAGCGGCTTACGTGCGGCTGTTGATCGGCTTGCGCCCATGCAGCGCGCAGCTCTTTCAGGGTGTCCGGGCCGAAGCTGGAGAACAGCAGCAGGCCGCCGGGCTTGAGCACGCGCAGGCATTCGGTGAACAGCACCGACAGATCATCCACCCACTGGAAGCACAGGTTGGAATGCAGCACGTCGACACTGTGGTCGGCCAGCGGCAGCGTGGTGGCGTCCGCGCACACGCGCAGGAACGGCTTGCGCCAGCTGTTGTGCTTCTTTGCCGCTTGCAGCATCGGCAGGGCCAGATCGATGGCGATCACTTCGGCTTTCGGATAGCGCTGTTTCAACAGCGCCGTGCCGCGACCGGTGCCGGCACCGACATCGACGATGCGTTGCGGCGCCTGCTCCTGATAGAAATCGAGCCGTTCGAGCAGCGCGTCCTGCACTTCGCGTTGCAGCACGTCGTGCTGTTCGTAGCTGCCGGCGGCCTGGCCGAAGTGGCGGCGCACCAGTTGGCGGTCGAGACGGAAATCATTCATGACACGGACTCGGGGATAACAGTGGCAAGCAACGGCTGCAGCGCCTGCGCGACGGCGTCGGCGTGGCCGAAGAACGGCGCGTGGCCGGCATGCGGGATTTCGGTGTACTGGCCTTCGCATTGGTTCGCTGACCAGGCCATGGCCTGCGGTGGGACCAGTCGATCGCGGCGGCCGGCGATCCATGCACTAGGCATCTGCAGCATGGATACATCGTTACGCAGGTCGCTGGTTTCGAGAATATGGATGCCTTCCTGCAGCACGCGCAGATCCGGTTTGCCGCGGGCAAATACAAGCTGGCGCAGTTGTCGAAGTTCGGCACGTGGATCGGCGCTGCCCATCGCTTCCAGTGCGAGGAAGCGCTCCAGCGTGGCTTGGTAATCGGTTTCCAGATCGGTGGCCAGTTGATGTACCAGGGTGGCGTCGCCGCCATGCGGCCAGTCGGCAGCGCGCACGAACTTCGGCGTAGCGCAGAGCATCGCCAGTCCTTGCACCTGCTGCGGCAGATCCAGTGCGGCGGTGAGAGCAATCAAACCGCCCAGCGACCAGCCCAGCCACAGCGCCGGCGGGGTGGCAGCGGCGATTGCGGCCGCGCAGGCATGCGGCTCAAGCGGCAGGCCGCAATCTCGTGAATAACCGTGACCGGGCAGGTCGACCACGTGCATCGTGCACTGCTCCGCCAGCGCATCGACCAGCGGCTGCAGCACGCCGCCGTGCATCGCCCAGCCATGCAGCATGACCAGCGGAAGCGGACCGCTGCCGTGGGTTTCCACATGCAGACTCATGCCTCGTCGTCCGAGCTGTGCTTGCGTGGTGCGGGCATCGGCACATCGGCGGGGCTGAGCGCGGTGTCGACGGCAACGCGGCCATCGAACACGAAACAGTGGCCATCCCAATGGCGGCCGTCGGTCTGCTCGAGATATTTCAGGATGCCGCCTTCCAGCTGATAGACGTTGCTCAGGCCGATGTCGCTCATGTGCAGCGCGGCCTTTTCGCAACGGATGCCGCCGGTGCAATAGGAGACGATGGTCTTGCCTTCGTAGCGCACACGATCGGCGGCGAGTGCATCAGGAAATTCGGTGAAGCTGGCGAGGCGGTAGTCCACTGCCTGCGGAAACTTGCCGACATCGGTTTCGTAGTCGTTGCGCGTATCCAGCAGCACCACCTCGCGGCCATCATCGTCATGGCCCTGGTCGAGCCAGCGCTGCAAGGTGGCGGCATCGACCGCCGGCGCGCGGCCGCCCTCGGGACGGATCGCGGGGTGGCGCATGGTGATGATTTCGCGCTTCAGGCGCACCCGCATGCGGCCGAACGGGATGCTGTCGGAGATCGACTCTTTCGGCTCGATATCGGCGAAGCGTGGGTCGTCGTGCAGGGTCGCCATGAAGCCGTCGATCTGGTCGCGATCACCGGCAAGAAACAGGTTGATGCCTTCGGGTGCGAGCAGGATCGTGCCTTTCAGATCCAGCGCCTCGCAGCGTGCGAGCAGCCGCTCGCGCAGGGCGGGCAGGTCGTCCAGGCTGATGAACTTGTAGGCGGAAATATTGACGATCGACATGGCAGATATCGGGACAGCGAACAGGCAATTATACGCGGCGGCACCAAATCGACCGAACTCAGGTCGCTGGCGTGTTCAGAGAAAGGGTTGCAGTGATTCCAGTGCATCCAGCAGGCGATCCACTTGATCCTCCTCGTGCGCCGCCGACAAGGTGATGCGCAGGCGCGCCTGACCGTGCGGCACGGTCGGCGGGCGAATCGCGCTGACCAACAGCCCGCGTTGCTCCAGCACGGCGGCGGCGTCCACGGCGGCTTCCGCACTGCCGAGCAGCAGCGGCTGGATGGCCGTGTGTGACGTGCCCAACGGCAAGCCGAGTTCGCTGGCACCGCGACGAAAGCGTGCGATCAGCGCATGCAGCTTTTCACGCCGATCGTCCGCTGCCTGCGCCAGTTGCACGGCTTCGCACGCGGCGGCCGCCAGGGCGGGCGGCATGGCGGTGGTGTAGATGTAGGGGCGGGCGAAATGGATCAGGCCCTCGATCAGCGCGTCCGATCCGGCGACAAAGGCACCGAAACAACCCAGCGCCTTGCCCAGCGTCGCCATCAATACGGGAACTTCGTGTTGGCCGAGACCGGCTGCATTGACGCTGCCGGCACCACGTTCGCCCAGCACACCCAGGCCGTGGGCATCGTCAACCATCAAGGTTGCTTGCTCATGTGCGCACAGCGTTGCCAGCTCGCGCAGCGGTGCCACGTCACCATCCATGCTGAACACGCCATCGGTGGCGAGCAGGGTCGCGGCGTTTTCATCGCGCCGTAGCTGTCGACGCGCAGCATCCACGTCGGCATGCGGATAACGATGCAGTTCGGCGCCGGCGAGTCGGCTGCCGTCGAGCAGGCAGGCATGGTTGAGTTTGTCCTGCACGCAGGTGTCGCCACGCGTCAGCAGGGTTTGCATCACGCCGAGATTGGCCATGTAGCCGGTGGAAAACAGCAGCGCCCGTTCGCGGCCGGTCCACGCGGCGAGCGCCTCCTCGAGTGCGGCATGCTCGGCGCGATGACCGCAGATCAGGTGGGCCGAGCCGCTGCCGACACCTTCGTCGTGCGCGGCACGACACAGGGCGCTGATCAGTTGCGGATGCTGCGTCAGGCCCAGGTAATCGTTGCTGCAGAAATTCAGCAGTCGGCGATCGTCACGCTGCAGCCACGGGCCTTCGACGTGTTCGATGGTGCGCAGTCGTCGCCGCAGACTCACCTGGTCGCGTTCGGCCGTCTGCATGGCCAGACGTTGCAGCAGGTCAGGCCGCAGCACCGCAACCTTGTCCACAACCGACTTGTTCGGGTTCCAGAATATCGGCGTGGACGGTATCGGCTTGCTCGATCACTTCAAGCGGGTGCAGATCGAGTCGGCGGAACAGGGCACGGTCCGCTTCAACGTCGGGGTTGCCGGTGGTCAGCAGTTTTTCACCGTAGAAGATCGAGTTGGCACCGGCAAAGAAGCACAGTGCCTGCACCGCGTCGTCCATCTGCTGGCGTCCGGCCGACAGTCGCACCATCGATGCCGGCATTAACAATCGAGCTACCGCAATCGTGCGCACGAATTCGAACGCATCCAGCGCTTCGGTGCCGTCCAGCGGCGTGCCTTCAACCTGCACCAACTGATTGATCGGTACCGACTGCGGATGTTCGGGCAGATTCGCCAGCGTTTGCAGCAGGCCGGCGCGCTGCGCGCGTGATTCGCCCATGCCGACGATGCCGCCGCAACAGGTTTTCATGCCGGCGTGGCGCACTTGCTCGAGTGTGTCGAGTCGATCCTGATATTGGCGGGTGTGGATCACCTCGCCGTAAAACTCCGGCGCCGTGTCCAGATTGTGGTTGTAGTAATCGAGTCCAGCCGCTTTCAGCGACTTCGCCTGACCGTCGCTGAGCATGCCCAGGGTGGCGCAGGTTTCCAGGCCAAGACCTTTCACCGCGCGAATGATTTCGGCCACCTTGACCACATCGCGATCCTTCGGGCCACGCCACGCGGCGCCCATGCAAAAGCGGCTGGCACCCGCATCCTTCGCCGCCTGCGCCCGTTCCAGCACCGCCTCCACGCTCATCAGCTTCTGCGCCTGCACGCCGGTGTCATAGCGCACAGCCTGCGGGCAATACGCGCAATCTTCCGGGCAACCACCGGTCTTGATCGACAGCAGGGTCGATACCTGCACCGCTTGCGGATCGTGATGTTCGCGGTGCACGACATGCGCGCGATGCAGCAGTTCGTTGAACGGCAGGGCGAACAGCGCGGCAACTTCGTCGCGGCTCCAGTCGTGGCGCAGGGCAGTATCGGGCATGGAACGGCAACTCCGGTGCGTGAAGCGCGGAAGTTTGGGAGTGCTCTCCGCGCATGTCAACTTCGTATGCATAAATATAGTTGACGAGCGAGTCAGCCATTCAGCCGCTACCATCGCCTGATCAATCATGGTTATACGGGGAGTGGCGAGGCATGAGCGAGGGGCAAGGCAGTACCGGCAACGTGCTGGCGGCGATCTGCAGTTTCTTCATCCCGGGACTGGGCCAGCTGGTGCAGGGACGGTTGCTGATGGCGATCATCATGTTCGTGCTGGCCGCCTTGCTGTGGATCATCCTGCTCGGCTGGCTGATCCACTTGTGGTCGATCCTCGACGCCGCGCTATACAAGCCGGGGCGCTGATCAGCCATGCGCACGGAGGCGCTGAAAAAATCCTGGCAACGACTGACGCGCTTTGTGCTGCCATGGCGCTGCCTGCTATGCGGCGATGCCGGTGCGAACGGCCTGGATCTGTGCGCAGGCTGCGCCAGCGAACTGCCACGCAACCACAGTTGTTGCGCCCGCTGTGCCCTGCCACTGGCGACTCCCGCTGCGTTGTGCGGTGAATGCCAGCGGCATCCACCGCCGTGGCAGGCGGCGTGGGCACCGTTTCGCTACGGCTGGCCGCTGGATCGGCTCGAATCCCGCTACAAGTTCGCCGCCGACCTGGCGGCGGGGCGTGCGCTGGCCACGCTGTGGCAGCGTGAGCCGCGTCCGATCGACCTGCCCGAGTTGTTGCTGAGCGTGCCCTTGCATCCCACCCGGCTGCGTCGGCGTGGCTATAACCAGGCGCTGGAGCTGGCCCGGCCGTTGGCGAAACAGTTCGATATCCCGCTACGCCACGACGTGCTCGAGCGCGTCCGTCGCACCGACGCGCAAACCGAGCTCGATGCCGCCAGCCGGCGACGCAATGTACGCGGCGCCTTCCGTCTGCGCGGCAATATCGAACTGCCAGCGCATGTGGCGATCCTCGACGACGTCATGACCACCGGCGCCACCCTCGCCGAATGCAGTCGCGTACTTCGGAGCGGCGGCGTCGAGCGGGTCGATGTGTGGGCGTTGGCGCGAGCGCCCTCGCCGCGCGGATAGGCTGTAGTAACCCGTTCTTCCGCAAGGCTGCTCATGCATCGTGTCGTAAGGGTCTGACTAATGGCGAGCCGGGTTGAGATAGATCGGGTTGCCGATCAGCAGCGGTTTGCCACTGGCATCGTGAATTTCCGCGCGCAGCCAATGAAAGCGGCCATCGCTGTGCCAGTCGAAACCGACGTGCTCGTCGTCCTTGTTGATGACCGTGTCCAAGGACGGGATGAAGGGTTTGCCGTCGAGCAGCACGATCAGTTTTGCCTTTGACACATGAACGGCATGCACGTCGACATGCAGTGTCTTGCCGCTGGCGATCTGCATGGCATCCCCCATCGTGACGTGCTGGCTGTCGCTTTGCGCGTGGACTTCGAGCAGCCGGTCACGACTGCCCTCCACATCGACGAAGACATGGCCGGCACGGATGCCGGCCAGGATGGCGGGCATCGACAGCGCCTCGGCATGCACGACCGTCGTGGGTTTGCCGATCAGGCTGGAGCCTATCTGCGGCTGGGTCAGCATGGCGTCGTGATTGTCGCTGCCACCGATGCCGGCAAGGCGATAGCCTTTGGCCAACTGCTGTTCCCAGAACGGCACGCCCGAGAACGGCGTGCCGGCGTCGCCGTCGTTGACGATCTCGATCACCTGCACCTTGCTCATGTCGATCAATGGCTTGGCCGTCCAGCCGCAACCCATGCAGATCTCGCCGCTCGGGCGGGTCGGGTGGTTGATCGAAAGCAGACCATCCAGCGGAGCGATCTGCCGGGCCAGTGCATTCCAGTCGCGCACGTGCTTGCCATCGATGCGGAAATCGACCGGTGCGGTGGTCCCGAAAAGATTGGCATGCCCGCTGAACGTGGTGATCTCGCGACTGGGGATCAGTAGCAATTGATCGAAGTACGGTTGCAGCGCGCGCATCGCATTGGCCTGCGACACGGTGTTGTGGTCGGTGATTGCGATGAAATCCAGGCCTTGCTTTACCGCCGCTTCGACGGTGAGGAACAGAGGGCATGGCACGGGCTTGCCGCTCTGACTCGGGCAGCTCGCGTCGCTATGCGCGGTGTGCATGTGCAGATCGCCGCGGTACCAGCCAGCCGTATCGCGCAACGGCGGATTCAGCACGACCGGTTCCCATGCCGGATCGTCAGCATGACCAAACCAGATCTTCGCGGTGTACTGCGCGTGGCTGGCTTTTCGGATGTTCGGAATGCCGAGTAGCAGGTTCCAGTGCCCGGGATCGATCGGACCGGGCAGGTACGAGGGCGTGGCATCGGTTGCCGACACGGTGAAGAGATGCTTGGAACCACCGCTCCAACCGCGGAAGCCGCCCTGACCACTAAAGCCGTTCGGGCCAAGCAGGCCGAGGTCGATGGTGGTGTGCTCGTCGTCATGACCGGTGTAGTCGAATTGCACCGTGATGCGGCTGGTACCCTGCGGCACCGTGAATGGCACCAGCCGGTAGGTCTGGTTGTCCTTGCCTTCGAGGTTGCCATGCAGAATGAGGCTGGGTGATTTGGCAGTGCCGGCAGGGGCCGGAGACTCCGCTGCATTGACAACGTGTGGCAGTGCGGCGAGCAACGCCACGGCAAGCAGCGAACGAAACAGGTGAGATGACTTCATGAAAAATTCCGGCAGCGAAGAGATAGCCGCAGTCGCGCGGCGGTCGGTCATGCTGCGATGGCCGCCAAACGTGCCGGCGCCACCGCAGACCTCGTGACGGATCAGAAGCGGTACATGACCGAGCCACGGAAGCTGCGGCCAAGCAGGGGACGGGCAAGAAACACGCTGGCGCCGGCATCGCTGCTGTTGAGCTCGCCTGCGCGAGGATTGCCTTCGGTGAGGCCCAGCGAGTTGTTGAGGTTGTCCGCGTGCAGGAAAATCGAAAGCTTCGGCGTCGCCTGGTAACGCACGCTTGCTCCGATGGTGTAGTACGAGGGCAGCACGACCGAGTTCGCTGTGTCGACGTACCGTTTGCCTTCGTGCTCGTAGGACATCTGCAGGCGCAGCTTGCCATCAAGCAGGTTGAATCCGGGTACCACGCGATAACTGACCTTGGGCACGCGGATCAGCTGGTTGTCGTTGTAGTCGATCAACACCGGTGCGCCAGCAACGTTGGCGGTATAGCGGAGCCCCTTGTATTCCGGTTTCTGCAGCGTGGCGGTGTATTGCACGTCGAACAGTGGCGACGGGTAGAAGGTGCCCTCGAGTTCCAGGCCGGTGGTACGCGTGTCGGCATAGCCAGTCTGCGCGGTGGAGGCACCGGTGTTGATGTCGAACACGTAATTGCTGAAGCCGACGTTGTTGTACTTGGTGTAGAACGCGGTAGCGTACAAGTCCATATAGCGGTCGCTATATTTGTAGCCGGCCTCGCCCAGATCCATCGTCTGGATGATCGGCGTGGCGTTGGGACTGGTGATGTACGAGCTCAGATTCGGCAGGCGGAAGGTCGAGGTGTAGCGCGCGAATACACCTTGGCGTTCGCTGAACTGGTAGTTCGCGCCGAGCGTCCAGCCGAGCTTGTCGAAGCTGTGATCGTAGCTGGCGGTCTGGCCACTACCGGTGAGCACGTTGGCGGTGGACGGCGTGCCGAGGTTCACCGTCTGCGACAGTTCGGTCCAGCCCTTGGTGTTCACTTTTTCCCAGCGCGCGCCGCCGTCGATGCGCAACTTGTCCGTCACCTGCCATTCGTCGGACAGGTAGAACGCATGGGTAGCGGACGTGCCGCTGGCGTGCGCCCACTCGTAGCCGTTGCTGTAGATGCCGTTGTCAGTAAGCGTGCCGACGGGATTGCCGCTGGCATCCACCGCCACCAGATCGAGCAGACTTGCATTGTTGGCCGCATCCAGCAGCACGCTGGAGGAGAAGCGGTCGAAATCCTGGTTGAAGTGCGCGTAGTAGTAACCGAGCGTCACGTCATGCGTCTGACCACCCAGGTCGAACTTGCGCAGCAGTCGCGTATTGCTGGTGATCTCGTCCACCGGCATGGTCACGCTGCGCAGGCCGCCGACGATCACCAGGCCGTTGCCGTTCTGGTTGGCGTTGTCGAACACCTTGCCTGGCGTGTTGACGTATTGCAGCTGGTAACCCGTGGTGCCGGGGAAGTTGGCCAGCGCAGGCTGGGCCTGGGCGAACAGCGTGTCCGTGCCTTCCACAGCGTTGGGGAAGACGCCGTTGCGCAGCGTCTTGGTGTTGCTGTAGCGCAGGTCCTCGGCGAACTTCCAGTCGGCACCCAGCTCGTGGTCGAACTTCATCGTGTACTGGGTACGCGTGACGTGGGTACCTTCGCTGTTGTCGAAGTCATAGCCGCTGCCATCGCCCTGGGTCAGCGTGACATGCTCGGTGTCCGGCCCGGCGAGCGTGCCGTAGTTGCCGTTGATGCCGGGCACGGCACGGATGTCACCGTTCGCATTCGTGTACATCGGAATGCCCAGATACAACGCGACCTTGTCGTCCAGATGCTTCACGTCGAAGCTGAGCTGGCCGCCATCGAGGTCACGCGAGAGCGTGGCGCGCAACTGGCCGCCATCGTTGGCGTGGAAGCCGGGGCGGCGAATGCCATCGTCGATGCGGTAGAAGCCGCCGGTGGCGAGCTTCCAGTCGCTGCCCAGCGGCGTGCCGTACCAGAAGTCGAGCCGATTCAAGTCATAGTTGCCGGTGGTGTACTTCACCAGTCCCTCGGCCTCGCCGTCGACCTGGCGTGGGATGAAGTTGATCGCGCCGGCGGGCGCGTTCGAATAGAACACCGACGACGGACCGCCGCGTACAACCTCGATCCGCTCGATCGTCTCGTCGAGGCGAAATGCCTGGTCGGCGTTGAGATAGCCAAGCGCCGGGTCGTGCTGCACCGGAACGCCGTCCTCGAGCAGATTCACCGAGCCGTAGCCATCCACCGGGATGCCACGCGCGCGAATGTTGCCGCTGGCTTCGCCACCGGAGGCTTCCACCCAGAAGCCGGGTACCGACTTCACCGCCTCGGTGACGCTGGTCGGAGCCTGCATGCGCAGGCGATCCTCCTCGATGGTGGTGACCGAGTAGCTTGTTTCGGCCTTGGTACGCGTGTCCACGCCTGAGCGGGCGGTGACGACGACGCTGTCGAGATCCTTTGGCTTGGCGCTGCCCGACGCTGTCGCGCTATTCGGAGTGGTGGTCGCGTCCTGGGCGTGGACTGACGCCATGGTGCTGGCGAGGGTGGCGCTGGCCAGCGCCATGCGAATGGACAAGGTGATGAGTGAGTTGCGCACGGCAGTAGTTCCAGAATCATGGGGAGCAGGGACGGTCAGCCGGACGCGACGCATGGTTTGCGTCAGCCGTCGCTGCATGCGGGCGGCACACCGTTTCGTTGGAGCGATGCGGAGAGGCATCGATGTCGGCGGGCTGCGGATTCCTTCACGGGCCCGGACAGGAGTGAGCCTAGGCGTGCGATGTGACAGTCGGGTTCATCGCGCGTGACAGTTCTTGTAGTGTGACTTTGGACGTCCAAATGAATGCGCCACCAAAGATTGCTAAACCGTCGTGGCGACGCACCCATGCCATGGCAGTCAGACACTGGTGCCGGCGCCGTGGCCAGAGTTGAACAGGCATCGGCGACGTGGTTGTCACGCCGCCGATGCTGGTGGTTCAGTGGGCTGGTGGTTCCAGTCCTTCGGCTGACGCGACCCAGTCGGCCGGTACGGCACGGGCGATGATGCTCCGGAACGTGAACAGTGGGCAGGCTTTCGCATTACCACAGGCCGGTATCGCGAGACTGGACACATGCATCGCATCAGGTGCCGTTACTTTGCCCAGGCGCAAGGCCTGCAGCCTGGGCTGGGCGATCTGTACGCGCACGGCGAAGTGGCTGTCGGCTTCCGCTAGCTGGTAGATCAATGCGCCGTCTGGCGGGTAGTCGTCCGGTTGGGTGACGTTGTGCTGCCAGTCCGATCAGTCAAGCCTGGCTGGCCAGGTCGATGTCGTGGCCGACGATCACCTGGGCGCGCACATTTTTCGACGCCAGCGAGGGAAGCTTCGGTGTCTCGCCGGCTGCCGTGGCGAGTATCGCTGTGATATGCACTGCCGATCGGCGTTCGCTGCTTCATGACGGCACGCTGCCTCACCGGATTGGCGGCGATGGTGTAGAGATAGGCTTCTGGATTGCGGATCGCCTGCGCCCCGTCACGGTCGGCGGTGAGCAGGCGCAGATAGACTTCCTGCACCAGATCCTGGGCATCCCAGGCATGTGCGGTACGCCGCAGAAAATAACGGTTGAGCGGTGTGCGCTGTTCCTCGAACAGGCGCAACAGACCCTGGGATGTCTCCGGATTCACTACATTTCCGTACGTGATGGCTTGCGGCCACCGGTATCGGAAGCAGCTGGTCGTCAGGCACGGTAGTCATGTTTTATGACGGCGTGATGAAGCGGATGGCTCAATGGCCGGAGAGCCTCAGCGCACCGCCAGCGACAGCACGATGCCGATCCACAGCGTCAGTCCCAGCCAGTTGTTGTGACGGAAGGCGGCGAGGCAGGCGTCGCGCAGACGATCGCGGATCAGCCAGTGTTGATAGGCAAACAGGCCGGCGGCTACCGCCAGTGACAACCAGTACGGCCAGCCCAGTGCGGCGCGTTGGCCGACGAACAGCATGGTCAGCAGGAAGCTGCCCATCAGCACGGCGAGGATCGGCAGGTCGGCGTCGCCGAACAGCACGGCGGTGGATTTGGCGCCGGCCTTGAGGTCGTCCTCGCGATCGACCATCGCGTACTCGGTGTCGTAGATCACCGACCACAGGATGTTGCCGATAAACAGTAGCCAGCCTACTGGGGGCACGGTATTCATCACCGCGGCGAAAGCCATTGGAATCGCCCAGCCGAATGCGGCACCGAGGACCACCTGCGGCATGTAGGTATAGCGCTTGGTGAAGGGATACAGCGCGGCCAGCGCAGCGCCGACGAAGGACAGCTCGATGGTCAGCTTGTTGGTGAACAGCACCAGCACGAAGGCAAATGCGAGCAGCGCGCCGAACACGATCAGCGCCTCGCGCGGGCTGACCCGGCCGGAGGCGATCGGTCGGCCGGCGGTGCGAGCCACTTGCGGGTCGAGCTTGCGGTCGGCGTAATCGTTGATCGCGCAGCCGGCGGCGCGCATCGCAAACACGCCGAGGGTAAAGATGATCAGCGACTTCCACGGCGGGAAATCACCAGCCGCCAGCCACAGCGCCCACCAGGTTGGCCATAGCAAAAGCAGGGCGCCGATCGGCCGATCCATCCGGGTCAGTACCAGGTAGTCGAGTGCCTTTGCGCGCTGGCGCTCCGGCAGATGCTTGAGCAGGCGTTTCAGTATGCGGGTGGCGAGAGTCGAGCTGTCAGCAGGCTGTTTCGCCACTTTCGCGACGGGCCGTGACGCACCCGGGCGTGGCCGAGCCGTCGGCGAGAGGGGGCTGCTGCGTTGTTTCTTCTTGCGTGGAGAGGGAGCCATTGACCGAGTTTAGCGTGGGCGATCCATGCGGAGCGCGCGCCGGGTCACTTTTCGCACTCTGCTCAGGGATTGCTGATGGAGCCGGGCTTGTCGCATGGCGGTCAAGCCTGATGGCGCTCGTCCTGGCCCTGCCGCAACAACAACCGATACGCCGGGTGCTCGCTTTCGTCCTGATATGGATAGCCCAATGTGACCAGGAATTGCTGGAACAATGGACGCTCGTCGGGTGGCACCTGGATACCGACCAGGATGCGGCCGTTGTCGGCGCCGTGGTTGCGGTAGTGGAACAGGCTGACGTTCCAGTCCGGGTGCAGCTGGTCGAGGAAGCGCACGAGCGCGCCGGGGCGTTCGGGGAATTCGAAGCGGTACAGCAGTTCGTGCTGGGCCAGTGGCGAGCGCCCGCCGATCATGTGGCGCAGATGCAGCTTGGCCAGTTCGTCGTCGGTGAGATCGAGTACGTCGAAGTCGTGCGCGCGAAGTGCCTCGGCCAGCGCGTCGCGTTCATCACGGCTGCGGGTCTGCACGCCAACGAAGATATGCGCGGCCTCGGTATCGCCGATGCGGTAGTTGAATTCGGTGATGCTGTGGCGACCAAGCACCGCGCAGAAGCGCCGAAAGCTGCCGCGCTGTTCGGGGATGGTGACAGCAAATACGGCCTCATGCTGCTCGCCAATTCCAGCACGTTCGGCAATGAAGCGCAGGCGATCGAAGTTCATGTTGGCGCCGGATACGATGGCGACCAGCGCACCGCTGTTGGTCGAATGCGCGGCGGCGTATTGCTTGAGCCCGGCCAAGGCCAGCGCACCGGAAGGTTCGGGCACGCTGCGGGTTTCATGATAGATATCGCGGATGGCGGCGCAGATGGCATCGGTGTCGACTCGCAGCATCGCGTCGACATGCTGGCGGCACAGCGCAAACGTGAGTTCACCGACCTGCTTGACCGCGGTGCCGTCAGCGAACAGCCCCACCTCATCCAGCACCACGCGTTCACCGGCTTCGAGTGAGCGCGCCATCGCGTCGGAGTCGACCGCTTGCACACCAATCACTTTCACTTCCGGGCGAAAGGATTTGATATGCGCCGCGACGCCGGCGAGCAGGCCGCCACCGCCGACCGGCACGAACACCGCCTCGATCGACTGTGGATGCTGGCGCAGGATTTCCGCGCCAATCGTACCTTGGCCGGCGATTACATCCGGGTCATCGAACGGATGCACGAACACAAGGTTTCGATCGGCCTGCAGGCGCGAAGCCTCAGCCTGCGACTCGCTATACGAATCGCCTGCCAGCACCACGCTGACTGATGAGCCGCCGAATCGGCGCACCGCGTCCACCTTCACCTGCGGCGCCGTGACCGGCATCACGATGGTGGCGTGGACGCCCAGCTTTGATGCCGCCAACGCCACGCCTTGGGCATGGTTGCCGGCTGAAGCGGCGATCACCCCGCGCGCACGCTGTTCCGCATCGAGTCGCACCATGCGGTTATAGGCGCCGCGCAACTTGAACGAGAACACCGGCTGCTGGTCTTCGCGCTTGAGCAGTACGTTGCGGCCCAGTCGCGCCGAAAGCAGCGGTGCGTATTCCAGCGCGCTTTCTTGGGCTACTTCGTAGACGCGCGCCACAGAGTCGTGACGGTGCGAAGCGGCATCGTCTGCAAGCAGTGGATCCTGGGCAAGAGCTGCAGTCATAGCGTGGCGGCGAGCACCAGCGGTACGCTGCTTTCTCCGCCGAGCAGCGACAGTGAATTGACATCGATCACGTCGATCAGCTTGCGCGTCTGCCGCACGATCTGCTCCAGCATCGCTTCGTCACCCTGCATCACCAGGGTCAGTTGCGACACCGACGGATCATGGGTGGCGGCGACGGTGAGCGCATCGATGTTGCAATGGCGGGCGGCAAACAGCCCGGCCACGCGCATCAGCGCGCCGGATTCGTTCTGCATCAGGATGGACAAGGTGTGCTTCATGGAAACCTCGATGCCGTGACGGCACGGTTGTCAGAACATGTGGTTGCCGGGATCGCTCACCACCGCCTCGGCATTGCGCGAGGCGATGAAATCGCCGGTGATCATTTCGGCATAAGTGGCGCCCGGGCCGACCATTGGATACACGCCAGCATCCGGGTCGATCATCACTTCCAGAAAGGCCGGGCCATCGAAGGCGAGGAAGGCAGCGATGGTTTCGCTCAGCGCCTCTTTCTGTTCCAGGCGTTGCGCCCACTCGAAACCGTCAGCCTGTGCTGCGCGCACGAAGTTCTTGCGGTGCAGACTCTTGTCGGTCGCGGCGAAGCGGCCCTTGTAGAACAACTTCTGCCACTGCCGCACCATGCCGTCGCCGACGTTGTTCATCACGACAACCTTGAGTGGCAGGCCGTAGGTGGCGATGGTTTCCATCTCGCCGATATTCATGCGGATGCTGGCGTCCCCATCAATATCGATGACCAGTTTGTCCGGGTGCGCGAATTGCGCTCCGATGGCCGCCGGCAAGCCAAAACCCATCGTGCCCATCGAGCCGGAGGTGAGCCAGTGCCGCGGCTGACGAAAGTCGAAATATTGTGCCGCCCACATCTGATGCTGACCGACGCCGGTACTGATGATGGCCTGACCCTTGCTGTGGCGATTGATCTCTTCGATCACCGCATGGGGTTGGATCAGCACACTGTCGTGATCGTAGTTCATCGCATGCACGCGCTTGAGACTGGCCACGTGCGCGTGCCACTCACCCAGCACCGGGCGCAGACGATGGCTCAGGCCGTACTGGGTCAGGCGCTGGAGCGTGCGCGCCATGGGTCCGATGTGATGCCAGTCGACGGCTTTGACCTTGCCGATCTCGGCCGGGTCGATGTCGATCTGCGCAATGAATTTTGCCGAAGGTGCGAACCGGTCAGGCACGCCGGCGACGCGGTCATCGAAGCGCGCGCCCAGCGCGAGCACGAAGTCGCAATCTTCCACGGCGTAGTTGGCGTACGCGGTGCCGTGCATGCCGAGCATATGCAAAGCCAGCGGATCGCGCGTGTCGAGAGCACCCAGGCCCATCAGAGTCGTAGTGACCGGCAGGGCAAAGGCATCGACGAACGCACGCAATGCCACCGCGGCGTTACCAGCGATTACACCGCCGCCGGCATAGATCAGTGGCCGTTTGGCGGCGATCAAGGCATCGAACAGTGCCGCGCAATCGGCATCCTCAAGATGTGCCTCTTCCACCGCACGCAGGCGCGCGCGATAACCCGGTATCGACAGACGGCTGTCACCGTCGAAGCGCAGTTGACTGTTCTGTACGTTCTTTGGAATGTCCACCACGATCGGACCGGGTCGCCCGCTGCGCGCCAACTCAAATGCGGTGCGCAAGGTGGCTTCAAGCGCTTCCGGCTCGGTGACCAGGAATACGTGCTTGGCACAGGCGCTCATGATGTTGCTGATCGCCGCCTCCTGAAAGGCATCGCTGCCCAGGGATGAGGTCGCGACCTGGCCGCAGATCACCACCATCGGTACCGAATCAGCCATCGAATCACGCACCGGCGTCACCATGTTGGTGGCGCCCGGACCCGAAGTGACGATAGCCACGCCAACCTTGCCCGAGGCGCGCGCATAGCCGGCCGCCATGAAACCGGCACCCTGTTCATTGGCCGGCACGATCAGCGGCATCGACTCGCTGCCGTTGATGCCTGGGTGGCTGGCGTTGTAGCGGAACACGGCGTCATACACCGGCAGGATCGCGCCGCCGGAATAGCCGAACATCACGTCCACGCCTTCGTCGGCAAGCACCTGTACCACTACATCGGCGCCGCTCATGGCCTGATCGGCGAGCGGATGGCGTCGGGGGGTGGTGATGGAAGCTGCCGTATCGGCTTTCAGCAATTGCGTGGTCACGATGGATTCCTGGATCGGCGCCGGCCGGACCGGCGGCATGGTGGGATGGCAGGCATCACGACACGGCGGATGCCGTATCTGCACCCGTACGCCTAGTTGCGAATCAGTTCTTCTTCGGTGCTGACGTTGGGTGACACGCCGTAGGTCGAGACGATGCGCAAGTCCTGCGCGAGCGCGGAGAAGTTCTCCCATTCGATCCCGTTGATGTCGGCCTCGCGACGAAAGCCCTTGACCTCGTCATCCTCGAAACCCACGTGACGCATCTGCCCGGCGCAAGCGCTGTCCTGACTGATCGAGAAGTTGAGCTGGTCGGTACGCCACATGGCATACGTACCGGCAATGGCCACCTGCGGAGTTTGGCCGAGGCGCTTGCTGTAATCGGTGATCGAGGCGTCGACGTCGGCGACGGCCAAAGCGATGTGAAAGCGTTTCATGGCACTACTCCTGGAATGGGTTGGATGGATCACCCGCCAACGCGGCGGGTGATCCGATGTCAGCCTCAGCCGACTTTTTTCAACGGGGCGGCTTCGTCCTTGCTGGCCGGAGTCGGCTGCAACCACGGCATGCGTGCGCGCAACTGCTTGCCGACCACCTCGATCGGATGATCCAGGTCGGCCTGCTTCCAGCGCTTGTAGTTGGGCAGGCCAGCCTGGTATTCGGCGGTCCAGTTCTTGGCAAACGTGCCGTCCTGGATGTCGGTGAGCACGGCCTTCATGCGCGCCTTGGTATCCGCATCGACGATGCGCGGGCCGCTGACATAGTCACCGTATTGCGCCGTCTCGGAAACGAACTCGAGCATCTTGGTGATGCCGCCCTCATAGAACAGGTCGACGATCAGCTTCAGCTCATGCATCACTTCGTAATAGGCAATCTCGGGCTGGTAGCCGGCTTCCACCAAGGTCTCGAAACCCTTGAGCACCAGCTCGCTGGCGCCGCCGCAGAGCACGGCCTGCTCGCCAAACAGATCGGTCTCGGTCTCTTCCTTGAAATCGGTCTTGATGATCATCGCGCGACCACCACCGATGCCATCGGCGTAGGCCTTGGTCTTGCCTTCGGCGCTACCGCTGACATCCTGGTACACCGCCCAGATGCACGGCACGCCGCGACCGCGTTCGTACTCGGTACGCACCAGCGCGCCAGGGCCCTTGGGCGCGACCAGGATCACGTCGATGTCCTCGCGCGGCTTGATCTGGCCGAAGTGGACGTTGAAACCATGCGCAAACAGCAGCGCGGCGCCGGGCTTGATGTTCGGCTCGATCGCGTCCTTGTAGAGTGCCGGCTGCACCATGTCCGGGGTCAGTACGGCGACGAGGTCGGCGCCCTTCACCGCTTCGGCCGGGCTGACCACGGTAAAGCCATCGGCCTTGGCTTTCTTCGAGGTCGGACCACCCGGGCGCAGGCCGAGGACCACGTCGAGGCCGGAGTCACGCAGGTTCAGCGCATGGGCGCGCCCCTGGCTGCCGTAACCGAGCACGGCAATGCGGGCGGAATTCAGATCGGGGTGGGTGGCGTTGCTCATGCGGTGACTCCTTCGGTGATTTCCAGGGATGGTTGTTTGGACGTCTGGATGGCTGATTTGTCAGGTGATTCCGATGTCTGGGTGATGGCTCCGTCGGACGCGGAACCGACCAGGCGGGCGTACTTGGCCAGTGCGCCGCGGGTAACTTTGGGTGCGGGTGGCCGCCAATCGGCGCGACGTGATTCGATGTCGGCGGTCGTGCGCAGCTCGCGCTTTTCAGCGTCGATCTCGATGCGATCGCCGTCACGCAGCAAGGCGATCGGGCCGCCACGTGCCGCTTCGGGTGCGATATGACCGACCATGAAGCCGTGGGTGGCACCGGAAAAGCGGCCATCGGTAATCAAGCCGACGTCGTTGCCGAGACCACGGCCGACCAGCGCCGCGGTGACGCCGAGCATCTCGCGCATGCCGGGACCGCCCGCCGGACCTTCGTTGCGGATCACGATCACTTCGCCCGCCTTGATGCGATCACCTTGCACCGCGGCGAAAGCTTCTTCCTCGCTTTCGAAGACGCGAGCCGTGCCCTGAAAGCTGCCGCTCTTGCCGGGGATCTTCAGGATGCAGCCTTCCGGCGCGAGGTTGCCGTAGAGGATCGAATAGCCGCCGCGTGGCTTCAGCGGTGCGCTGATCGGATGCACCACGTCCTGCTCGTCGGCACGCGGTGCGGCCTCGGCTTCGGCGAACAGGCTGCGGCCGGTCACGGTGGGCGCATCCTCCAGCATGCCGGCGGCGATCAACTCCTGCGCCACCCGTGCGCTGCCACCGGCACCGAACATCTCCACTGCGGTATAGCGACCACCTGGCAACAGGTCGGCGATCACCGGGGTGTTTACCGAGGCCGGTTCGAAATCCTCCAGGTTCCACTCGACCCCGGCTTCGCGCGCAATCGCCAGCATGTGCAGCACCGCGTTGGTCGAGCCCGCGGTGGCGGCGACCATGCGTGCCGCATTGCGCATCGAGGTGCGGGTGATCAACTCGCGCGGCGTGCGCTGCTCACGCAGGCACTCCATCACCAGTTCGCCACAGCGAAATGCTGCCGCGCCCTTGGCCGGGTGGGTAGCCGGGATATCGTTGAAACCCATCGGCGACAGGCCCAGCGTCGACAGCACCATCGCCATCGTGTTGGCGGTGAACTGGCCGCCGCAGGCACCGGCGCCGGGGCAGGCATCGCGCTCGACCGAGGTCAGCTCGGCATCATCGATCTTGCCCGCGCCATGCGCGCCAACTGCTTCGAACACCTGCTGGATGGTGATCGGATGATTGTCGTGCGTACCATGCGCGATGCTGCCGCCATACAGCGCCACGGCCGGAATGTTCAGGCGCGCCATTGCCATGGCGGCGGCGGGGATGGTCTTGTCGCAACCGCACAGCACCACCATCGCATCGAGGCAGTGGCCATCCACCGCCAGCTCGATCGAGTCGGTGATCACCTCGCGACTGATCAGCGACGCACGCATGCCCGGCGTGCCCATCGCGATGCCATCGGTGACCGCGATGGTGTTGAACTCGACCGGGGTACCGCCGGCGGCACGGATGCCGTTGGCCGCTTCAACCGCCAGTTCGCGCAGGTTGAGGTTGCACGGGCTGACGTTGGACCAGGTGTGCACCACCGCTACCAGCGGCTTGGCGATCGCCGCGTCGTCCAGACCGGTGGCGCGCAACATGGCACGGGCGGGAGCACGGTCGGGACCGCTCTTGATCAGATCACTGCGCATGATGTTTCCGTTGATTGGCGAATGGAAGCGCCCCTTGCGTGCCAGGGAGATTGGCGGGACGAGACAGGGCGTGGCGCCATCCCGGCGCACACGACACGTCTGCGCCAAAAGCACGCAAGGGGCAGCAGAAAAAAGCGGTCACGTCCGTGTATCCGCTGGGAAAGGCGTTGCAGGTCAGGCGCATGCCACGGCTCCCGCGGCGAACTTGGTCCGCGCCTGCGCGAATGCGTTCAATACTGCATCGCGCACTTCGGCGGTGCCGGCGGTGCCGCCAATATCACGGCTGTGCGGGCCATGCTGCAGAACCTGGTCGACGGCTGCCTCGATCGCGGCGGCCTCGGCTTCCAGACCCAGCGAATGACGCAACAGCAGTGCCGCCGACAAGATCGTACCGACCGGATTGGCGACACCCTTGCCGGCGATGTCGGGCGCCGAGCCGTGGATCGGTTCGTACAGGCCAGCCTTGCGATCACCTAGCGAGGCCGACGGCAACAACCCCAGCGAACCGGCCAGCGCAGCAGCCTCGTCAGTGAGAATGTCGCCAAACAGGTTCTCGGTCACCACCACGTCGTAACGACTCGGCTGGGTCAACAGCAGCATCGCCATCGAATCGACCAGTTGATGCTCGACGGTCACGTCGGGGTAATCGGCGGCCAGGCGCTGCACCGTGCTGCGCCAAAGGCGCGAGGTTTCCAGCACGTTGGCCTTGTCGACCGAGGTCAACTGCTTGCGCCGTCCACGAGCCAGTTCAAACGCGCGGCGCACGACGCGTTCGATTTCCAGCGTGGTGTATTTGCATTCGTCGGTGGCTGTATCGGCCGTGCGCGTCTTGGCGCCGAAATAGGCGCCGCCGGTGAGTTCGCGTACGAACAACACGTCGACGTTGTGCAGTTTTTCGTTCTTCAACGGCGACAGCGAAGCCAGTGCCGGATGCACCTGCAGCGGACGCAGATTGGCATAGACGCCCAAGGCAGCGCGCAAGGCCAGCAAGCCCTGTTCGGGCCGCACCTTGGCATTCGGATCGGACCACTTCGGCCCGCCGACCGCGCCGAGAAGCACGGCGTCGGCCGCTTGGCAGGCCTGCAGTGCGGCAGCCGGCAAGGCCTCGCCGCAGGTATCGATCGCGCAACCGCCGATCAGCTGTTCTTCAAAGCTGAATTCGTGGTCGTACTGCGCTGCGACGGCTTCCAGTACTGCGACGGCAACGGCGGTGACTTCGGGGCCGACGCCATCGCCGGGCAGGGTGACGATATGGGCTTTCATGACCTTGCTTCCGTGAAGTGGGTTGCTGGCAGTGGCGACGGCTTGGCCTTTTCGTCATCCCAGCGAAAGCTGGGACCCAGAGCCTTTGGGCGGTGCGAAGTCGCTGGATCCCAGCTTTCGCTGGGATGACGGGATTCGGTCAGGTCGAGCGTCATGCCGCCACCTCCAGCAGCTGCTCATGTGCGTTGATCGCATCCGCGTGCTGCAGCAGATAGCCGAGTTGATCCACACCGTTGAGCAAGCAATGTCGCGCGAACGGCTCCAGCTCGAAACCAATGCGACCGCCATCGGGCAACGCGATGAATTGATCGCGCACGTTGATAGTCAGTTCGATACCGGGGTTCTTCAGCAGCCAGCGGTGTTCCAGTTCATCCAGTGCAATCGCCAGCAGGCCATTCTTCAGCGCGTTATTGCGGAAGATGTCCGCGATCTCGCTGCACAACACCGCCTGGATGCCGTAATCGAGCAGCGCCCACGGAGCATGTTCGCGTGAAGAGCCACAGCCGAAATTACGACCCGCAACAAGAATCGAACAGCCATGTGCTTGCGGCTGGTTCAGTGGGAATGCCGGGTTGTCGCTGCCGTCGGCCTGGTAGCGCCAGTCGTTGAAGCACAGCTTGCCCAGCCCTTCGCGCGTGGTGGTGGTGAGGAAGCGCGCCGGGATGATGCGGTCGGTGTCGATGTTTTCATCGGCCAGCACGGCGGTGCGGGATTGCAGATGAGTGACGGGTTTCATGCAGCCTGCTCCGTGCTGTCGCGCTGGTTGAGGTAATCGCGCGGGTCGGTGATGCGACCAGCCACGGCCGAGGCCGCTGCGGTGGCCGGGCTGGCCAGCACGGTGCGTGCGCCCTTGCCCTGACGACCCTCGAAGTTGCGGTTGGAGGTGGATACGACCAGCTGGCCGGGCTGGGCCAGGTCGCCGTTCATCGCGATGCACATCGAGCAGCCCGGCACGCGCCACTCGGCACCGGCGGCGGTGAACACGTGATGCAGGCCTTCGCTTTCGGCATCGCGGCGCACCGCTTCGGAGCCCGGCACCACCAGCATGCGCACGCCAGCGGCAACCTGGCGGCCATGCAGCACACGTGCGGCTTCGCGCAGATCCGACAGACGTGAATTGGTGCAGCTGCCGACAAACACCACGTCCACCGGTGTGCCCTGCATCGGCTTGCCGGGCTGGCTTTGCATGTAATCGAGGGCGCGGCGTTCCTGCGCATTGCTGGCCGCCGGCACCGGCGCGTCCATCGCGATCGCCATGCCCGGATGGGTGCCGTAGGTGACCGTCGGTTTCACCATGCTGGCATCGATGCGCACTTCGCGGTCGTAACGAGCGCCATCGTCGCTGCGCAATGCGCGCCACTTCGCCACGGCCGCATCCCAGGCGCTGCCTTGCGGTACACGCGGGCGGCCTTTCAACCACGCGAAGGTGATGTCGTCCGGGGCGATCAGGCCGGCGCGTGCACCTGCCTCGATCGACATGTTGCACACGGTCATGCGCTCTTCCATCGACAGTGCCTCGATCGCCGCGCCGCGGTATTCGATGACATGGCCGGTGCCGCCATCGACGCCGATCTGGCCGATGATGTGCAGGATCAGGTCCTTCGCGCCGACGCCATTCGGTAGCGTGCCATCGACATGGATCGCCAGCGGTTTCGGCTTGCGCTGCAGCAGGCACTGGGTCGCCATCACGTGACCGACTTCGGTGGTGCCGATGCCGAAGGCCAGTGCACCGAAGGCACCATGCGTCGAGGTGTGACTGTCGCCGCAGACGATCGTCATGCCGGGCTGGGTCGCGCCCAGCTCGGGGCCGATCACATGCACGATGCCGCGGTCGGCGCTGTCCCAACCATGCAGCTCCACACCGAACTCTGCGCAGTTGGTTTCCAGCTGGCTGACCTGCGCCTGCGCTTCGGCATTTGCATAGGGACGCGTGCCATCGGCGTTGGTCGGCAGGGTCGGGGTGGAGTGATCCAGCGTGGCCAGCATGCGATCGGGGCGACGCAATTTCAGTCCACGTTCGCGCAATTCACTGAACGCCTGCGGTGAAGTGACTTCATGCACCAGGTGCAGGTCGACATACAGGATCGCTGGCGTGTCGATGCTCTCGGTAGCGACGACGTGGGCGTTCCAGACTTTTTCGAACAACGTCATTGCGCTCATGCGGCCACCTCCATTGTCGACGTCGGCATGCCGGGCGTACGCTCGCCGGCCGCTTGATCCACAAACTCCAGCCAACCCCAGCGATCTTCCGTGCGGCCATCGAACAAGCCGAAAAACGCCTGCTGCAATGCACGGGTGATCGGGCCGGGCGTGCCGTTGCCGACGTTCTTCCGATCGACCGAACGCACCGGGGTGATCTCGGCGGCGGTGCCGGTCATGAAGATTTCGTCGGCGCTGTACAGCGCCTCGCGCGGCAGGTCGCGCTCTTCCGCCTGCAGGCCAAGATCGGCGGCCAGGGTCAGCACCGAGTCGCGGGTGATCCCGGCGAGGATGCCGGCGCTGGTTGGCGGGGTCAGCAGCTTGCCCTTCTTGACCAGGAAAAGATTCTCACCGGCGCCTTCGCTGAGCAGGCCGTTGCAACCGAGCGCGATGCCTTCGTCGTAACCACCGCGACGTGCTTCGGCGGCGATCAGCTGGCTCGACAGATAGTTGCCGCCGGCCTTGGCCCAGCTGGGAATCGTGTTCGGTGCAGGGCGGTTCCATGACGACACGCAAACGTCCGCACCTTTCTCCACCGCGTCGCCCAGATACGCACCCCAGTCCAGCGCCATGATTGCCACATCGACCGGCGCATCGCCTTTCGGCAGCACGCCCAGACCACCAGCACCACGAAACACAATCGGCCTCACATACGCCGAGCGCATCTGGTTGGCGCGGATCAGTTCCTTGCAGGCGGCGTTGATTTCATCCTGGCTGTAACCGACCTCGATGCCGTACACCGCCGCCGATTCGAACAAGCGATTGGTGTGTTCGGCCAGGCGGAAATACGCGGGCCCTTGCGGGGTGGCGTACACGCGTTCGCCCTCGAATACCGAGGAGCCGTAATGCAAGGCGTGCGTGCTGACGTGGCAAGTGGCGTCGGCCCAGGGCTTGATCTGTCCGTTGTGCCAGAGGAAGGCGGTGCTCATCGGGGTCTCCTCGCTTACAGGTGGGCAACAGCCACCGGCTGGGCCGCCGGGGTCTGTCGTTCGATACGGTTGACGATCGCCAGCGCGGCCTGCGCGGTGGCTTCGACGATGTCGGTGCTGACGCCATGGCCGCGCCAGTCGCGCTGATCGAAGCGCGCGGTCAACTGGGCCTGGCCTTGCGCATCGCCGCCCTCGCTGACTGCACGCACTTGGAACTCGGTCAGCTGCAAGTCGTTGCCGGTGGCGCGTTCGATCGCGCGCAACACGGCGTCAACCGGGCCGTCGCCGATCGCTGCTTCACTGGTTTCATGGCCATCGTCATGACTCAGCTTCACCGACGCCGAGGCGCTGCCGCCCAGATGGGTGGCGGTATTCAGTTGCAGCAAATGCCACGGGCCCTGGGCGTCGGGATCATGTCCCAGCGCAATCGCTTCCAGATCCTCGTCATGAATCTCGCGCTTCTTGTCGGCCAGCGTCTTGAAACGGGCAAACACCGCATCCATTGCCGCGTCGTCGACCGAGTGACCCAGGGTTTCCAGCCGCTGGCGCAAGGCAGCGCGGCCGGAATGCTTGCCAAGCACCAGGCGGGTTTCGGCGATGCCGACATCCTGCGGGCGCATGATTTCGTAGGTGCCGCGATGCTTGAGCATGCCGTGCTGGTGGATGCCCGACTCGTGCGCAAACGCGTTGTCGCCGACGATCGCCTTGTTGCGCGGCACCGCCTGGCCGGTGATCCGGGTCAGCAGGCGCGAGGTGGGAAACAGCTTGCGGGTGTCGATGCGCGTATCCACGCCGAAGTGCGGCGCGCGCACTTTCAACGCCATTACCACTTCTTCCAGCGCGGCATTGCCAGCGCGTTCGCCGATGCCGTTGATGGTGCATTCCACCTGACGCGCCCCGGCACTCACCGCGGCAAGGCTGTTGGCGACAGCCATGCCCAGATCATTGTGGCAATGGCTGGAAAAAATCACTCCATCGGCGCCGCGTACATGCTGGCGCAGATAGGCAAACAGCTCGGCCATTTCGGATGGCGTGGTGTAACCGACCGTATCCGGGACATTCAGCGTGGTGGCTCCTGCGGCGGCAGCAGCGCTGAACACCTCGACCAGAAACTCGCGTTCGGTGCGGGTCGCGTCTTCGGCAGAAAATTCAACTTCGTGGCACAGTTTGCTGGCACGCTCGACTGCGGCGATGGCCGTATCCAGCACCTGCGCCTTGCTCATGCCGAGCTTGTGCTCGCGATGCAGCGGGCTGGTGGAAAGAAACACGTGGACGCGTGAATGCTGCGCTTGTTCCAGCGCGCGGCCGGCCGCATCGATGTCGCCATCTTGGCAACGCGCCAGGCCGCATACGGTAGTGGTCTTGAGCAGTCGTGCAATTTCAGCGACGGCGGCAAAATCATCCGGCGAGGCCTGGGGAAAGCCTGCTTCAAGCACGTCCACGCCGAGCGCTTCGAGCTGTTGCGCCATGCGCAGTTTCGCGCGGCGATCCATCGAAAATCCGGGTGCCTGCTCACCATCGCGCAAGCTGGTGTCGAAGATGCGCACGCGATCGGCGACCGCGGCGATCTTGCCGCTGGTTGAAATTGTTACGTCTGCTTCTGGGTTCATTGCTGGGCTCCGTGAGGGGAACCGAGGGCAACAAAAAACCCCGCGCCGTGGCCGGTGCGGGGTTCTTTGGGAATCTTCAGGTTGTTGCTTATTTACCTGGATACATGCCCTCAGCCCGCACCTCCGTTAATAATGAGGAGTACGAGTACAAGAGCAAGAAGGAGCGTGCCGCGAACCGACAGCAGACCGGGAATCGTCGTGAGACGGCTCGTCTTGGTCAGGCTGCGGTGGTTGGTGCGCTGCGACATGTGATCGACCGTATGACAGGTGCTTACATGTTGTCAACAAAAATCTTATGAAATCTTTTTCTAAGCTATCGAAATGTGATTTGGACGGCTATCCGTCCAAATAGATTCAGTTGAAACCATCGCTGTCTGATCGATTCAATGCGCCCGCGCATGTTGTGGAAACCCGGCGACTGGATTTCAATAGTCAGCGATCAGTTCGTTCGCCCGATGAAAGCAACGATTTTCGGCGAGTAATCACGCCACGGCACTGGCAGTCAGATAATCGTGCAATGCCTCATCCTCAGCCTTGATCAGTTCCGCGCTGGCGCCTCGTTCCAGCATCGCTGCCAGCGCTGCAGGGACCGGGATCGGGCGGCCGATCAGCGGCTCCACCACGCTCTCGAACTTGGCTGGATGCGCGGTGGCGACCACCGCCCAGGCGCGCTGATCATTTGCATCACGAAGCAGATCCAGCCGGTGCATGGCAGTTGCGGTGTGGGGGCAGAACACCTCCCCGTGATTCTGGGCGTACTGGCTGATGGTGCGACGAATGGTGCCATCGGACACGCTGTCGGCATGCAGCAACTGACGTAGTGCCATTTCGTCGGGGAAGGTCCAGCGCAGTCGCTCAAAGTTGCTCGGCGCACCGACATCCATCGCGTTGGCGATGGTCGCTACCGCTTCGCGCGGCAGATAGTCGGCACCGGAAAAGTAGTCGGGCAGGGTGGCGTTGGCGTTGCAGGCGAGTCGCACCTCACCAATTGGCAGGCCCATCTCACGTACCCACAGGCAGGCCATCGCGTTACCGAGGTTGCCGGTAGGTACGATGAAATTCAGCGGCGTGCCGTGTTCGCGCCACCAGCCCAGGGCGGCATGCGCGTAATAACTCATCTGCGGCAAGAGCCGGCCGAGACTGATGCTGTTGGCCGAAGAAAGTGGCAACACCGATTGCAGTTCGGTGTTGTTGAGTGCGGCCTTGACCATGCGTTGGCAGTCGTCGAAGCGGCCAGCCACACGCAAGGCAGTGACGTTGTCACCAAAGCAACCGAGCTGATGTGCCTGACGCGGCGAGACCAGACCATCCGGATAGAGAATCACCACCTTCAGGCCGGGCTGGCGATGAAATGCGGCCGCCACCGCCGCGCCGGTATCCCCCGAGGTGGCGACAAGAATGGTCAGCGGCTGAGGGTTCTTGCGTGGCAAGCGGGTCAGGCAGGCGGCAAGAAAGCGTGCGCCAAAATCCTTGAACGCTGACGTGGGGCCGTGGAACAGCTCCAGCATCAGCGTGTCGGGATGGCTCGACAACGGTCGCAATGGCGCATCGAAGGAGAATGCCTCGGCGCAGATCGCCGACAGTTCGTCGGCCAACGGATCACCGGCAAAGAACGGCGCCAGCAACGTTGTCGCCGTATCGGCGAGGCTTCCATATGGATCGAATGAAGCCGGGTCAAGCGACGGCAGTGCTTCGGGCACATACAAGCCACCATCCGGCGCCAGTCCGGCGGCAATCGCCTGACTGATCGGCACGCTGGCCGAGGCATTTCGGGTGCTGTGGTAGCGCAAGGGTAACTGGCTCATGCAACCACTCCGCATGAACTTTCCCTTCTTGCAGGGCGGGCACTGCACGCCATGGCTGAACTGTAGGAGCGCACCCTGTGCGCGAGCTCTTGAGAGGATTTCGAAAGTCGGTCGCGCACAGGGTGCGCTCCTACAGGGTTCATGCCTGCTCTCCGGCAATGGCATCGATCAACGACGCCGCCGGTCCATTGATCGGCGAAACCCACACATCACTATCCAGTCCCGCGTCCGCAAATGCTGCCTGCATGTCGACGCTGGCTGCTTCGGCATCGGCCCGGTTCTCATACCAGCCGAACACGCTGGGTCCGGCGCCGGAGATGCTGGCTCCCATCGCGTGGTGATCCAGCGCGGCCTGTTTCACTTGGGCAAAGTGTGGAATCAGCGGTGCACGGCGTGGTTCGATCAGCACATCCTTCAGGCCCTCGCGCACCAGTGTGGCGTCGCCCTGGTAGCAGCCGGCCAGCACCAGCGCGAGGTTGGTGCTTTGTGCCACGAACTCGCCCAGTTGATAGTCGCCAGCCAGCGCGGCCCGCGCCTTGCGCGTTTCCAGCACCACGTGTGGATGCACCAGCGCGCAATGCCAGGCGTCCGGCACCGGCAGGCGCAGCAGGCGATCATGTGTGGCCATCACCAAACCGCCGAGAAGCATCGAGCCGAGGTTGTCGCCATGCCGGCTGCCGCTGGCCACGGCTTCACCATCCAGTGCAAAGCGGTACAAGGCCTCGCGCGGCAACGGCTGCTTGAGCAAGGCGTTGGCAGCGACCAAGGCGGCCACGCAGGAGGCTGCCGAACCGCCCATGCCCGAACCCAGCGCGATGCCCTTGTGCAAGGTCAATTCGAATCCATGCGACAGGCCCAGCGCCCCGCGCAGCGCCAGCAAGGCGACACCGGCGGTGTTCTGGTGTGGATTGGTCGGCAATTCGCTGACGCAACCGCGGATCGCCGCGATGCGTACCACCGGTTCATCGATGCAACGTACTTCGGCCTGGTCGCCGGCACCGGTGAGGCTGTGACCGAGCAGGTCAAAGCCGATGCCGACATTGCCGACACTGGCCGGCGCAAAGGCACGGGCAAGCTGCTGTTGACGAGGGTGTTGCGATGCATCCATGACAGGTTCCAGCAGGGCGGAGTGCATCTGGTCGGTACTCATGCGCGCACCGCCAGCGACTCGGCGATACGCAGCAGGTCGGCGAACACGCCGGCCGCAGTGACTTCCGGCCCGGCACCCGGGCCTTGCACCAGCAACGGATTATCGCAGTAGCGGCGGGTGCAGAACTGCACCACGTTATCGGTCAGGCGCGAATGGGCAAATGCATGATCCGCCGGCAGCACGACCAGTTTCACGCTCGCGCGGCCATTCCGGTCGAGATGCGCGACATGCCGCAGCACGCCGCCTTCGGCATGGGCTTCGGCCAGCCGTGCAGCCATCGGTGCGTCCAGTTCGTCCAGACGATCCATGAATTCCTCCAGCGGCAAAGCGGCGAGTGATGCGGGCACCAGACTTTGCAGATCCACATCATCCAGCGACAGCTGCCAGCCGGCCTCGCGCGCCAGGATCACCAGCTTGCGTGCTACATCGAGACCCGAAAGGTCATCCCGCGGATCCGGCTCGGTGTAACCCAGCGCATGCGCTTCGCGCACCAACGCCGAAAAAGCATGCTGGCCGTCGTGGCGGTTGCACAGCCAGGCCAGCGTGCCGGAGAACATGCCCTCGGCGGAAAACAGTTCATCACCGGTGTCGAGCAGATCGCGCAGCGTCTGTACCACCGGCAAGCCGGCGCATACCGTCGCTTCGTAACGGAATCGCGCGCCATGTGCACAGGCCGCGCGGATTGACTGATAGCGCGACAGATCGCCGCTGCCGGCAAGCTTGTTCGGAGTCACCACGTGGATACCGGCGGCCAGCCATTCGGCGTAGTGGGCCGCGACCTCGTCGTTGGCGCTGCAATCAACCAGCAGCGCGTCGCGGCCATCATCGCCACGCACATGCGCGGCAAACGCATCCAAGTCATTCGGGCGCCAGACTTGTGCGCCATGCCGGTCATTCAACTCGTCGTCGTCGCAGTCCAGCCACATGCGCTTGCTGGCCACCACGCCGCAGAGTTTCAGCTCCAGGCCGCTGTCGCGCAGCAGTCGCGCCTGTGCCGCACGCAGTTGCGCCAGCAGTGCCGAACCTACGCGACCTGGGCCGATCAGCCCTACTGCCAAGGTTCGACGTGGGCGCATCGGTGGCACCACGACATGAGCCAACAGCGGACGTTCAACCAGTTCAGACACGTACATGTTCACGACGACCTCCTTGGAGGCCCGTCTCGGTTGGCGTGTCGGTATGAGCCGGTCCGCCTGTGTCGAGGGCGGGCCGTTGCGTGTAAAAGCTATCTACGCACGGATACCCACCCGGAACCGGTAGTACCGGTGCCGGTGGTAATAATCGTGGTAATGATGGTCGTGGCAATAATGCCCGCAGACAACGTCATGCAACCGGTGACAACCGGGCTGGAATGCATGCGTGCTGGTGCGGATTGCGGCGACATGGAATCGACCTTAGACGGATTGCTGCACTGCGGTCAACAGATTCATTTGCAACTTTTTGTCAGCGGTCCTGCAGACGATGGGGAACAAGTCTGTGCTGCCTGCGGGTCCGGGCTGGGGCGTCCGCATCCAATGATGGTGTTCTTCATGGTTTTTCTACGGAACAGAAGCGAAGATGAAAAACTGGCTGCAGCGTTTGCCGTCAGGTTGGTGATGAACGTTCTGCCAGCATCCCCAGGCATTGAAAGCTGGCCATTTCGGTGACCGGGGTGGAAGGCTAACCAGCGCAACTTCATGGAATGTAGGCAAGCTTGACGCTGCATATTGCCGGTCCGGGTCGCACGGGTTCGAAACTGCCTTGGGTCTGCAAGCACACCGTCGGGAAGCTTTCGAACGGGAACAGGACAGGAACTGATGAAGAAGTTTCCGAGTGCCTTCACCATCCTCTTCGTGCTTATTGCGATCGTCGCCGCGCTGACCTGGGTGATCCCGGCGGGCCAATACCAGCGCACCTTCAGTCAGGCGCTGGGGCGAGAGGCGCCGGTACCGGGGACCTACGCGCAGGTTGAATCTGCGCCGCAGGGTGTGGCGGCCGTATTGCGGGCGCCGATCGACGGGTTCTACGACCAGGCCAGCGGCAAGGCGAATGCGGTTGACGTGGCCGTATTCGTGTTGGTGATCGGCGGCTTTCTCGCGGTGGTGACGAAAACCGGCGCCATCGACGCGGGCATTGGCTGGCTGCTGGCGACGCTGAAAGGGCGCGAGATATGGATGATTCCGATCCTGATGTGTGCCTTTGCCGCTGGTGGCACCAGTTACGGCATGGCCGAGGAGAGCCTCGCCTTCTACGCGATCATCGTGCCGGTATTTTTGCGGGCAGGTTATGACGCGCTGACTGGGGTGGCGGTGATTCTGCTGGGTTGCGGCATCGGCACGCTCGGTTCCACCTTCAACGCCTTTGCCACCGTGATTGCCTCGAATGCGGCCGGCGTGCCATTTACCGAGGGACTGCTGCTGCGTTGCTTCATCCTGGGTGCCTGCCTGTTGGCCGGCATCGTGTTCGTGATGCGCTATGCGCTGCGCGTCAAGGCCGATCCCTCGCGCTCGATGGTCGCCATGCAGCGCGAGGAAAACATCGCACATTTCCTGAAAGGCGCGGCGCTGGGCGCACCACTGCCGGACTTCAGTCGGGTGCGCGGGATCGTACTTGCGCTGTTTGGGCTGACCTTCGTGGTGATGTTGTACGGAGTGATCGTGCTTGGCTGGTGGATGGCGCAGATGTCGGCGCTGTTCCTTGGCATGGCGATCGTGATCTGGATCGTGGGCAAGTTCTCAAGCGACACGCGCATGGACGAGCATGTCTTCGTCGACACCTTCGTCGCCGGCGCGCGCGACCTGCTCGGCGTGGCGCTGATCATCGGCGTGGCACGCGGCATCGTGGTGGTGATGGATGCGGGCAAGATCACCGATACGATCCTGCATTCGCTGTCTGGCTCGCTGGGCGGCCTGGGCAATGTTGCCTTCATCAATACGATGCTGGCGTTCCAGACCGTGTTGTCGTTCGCGGTGCCGTCGTCATCCGGGTTGGCGGTGCTGACCATGCCGATCCTGGCACCGTTGTCGGATTTTGCCGGCGTCGGGCGGGATCTGGTGGTGACTGCCTATCAGTCGGCCAATGGTTGGGTGAACCTGTTCAATCCCACTTTTGCGGTCGTGATCGGCGGGCTGTCGATCGGTCGCGTGGCGTATGACCGCTGGCTGCGCTTCGTGTGGCCGCTGCTGCTGGTGCTGGCAATTATCGTGGCCGGATCGCTCAGCGTGGCGGCGCTGACATCGCATCCTTCGGTGGCTACGGCCGTGAGCGGGGGTGTAAAGACATGATGGTGCCGGTTGCACGAACCACCGGCCTTGGTCTGGCCGCCTGTACGGCGCTGGTGGCGGGCAACATGATCGGTTCGGGTATCTTCCTGTTGCCGGCTTCACTGGCGGCCATCGGGCCGATTTCACTGGCCGGATGGGGTTTCACTTCGCTGGGTGCGTTGATCCTGGCGGTCATTTTCGGGCGGCTGGCCCGACTGGAGCCGCGCACGGGCGGCCCCTACGCTTATACCCGCGCAGGTTATGGCGAGTTTGCCGGTTTCATCATCGCGTGGGGCTACTGGATCTCGCTGTGGACGGGCAATGCGGCCGTGGCCGTGGCGTTGGCGGGCTATGTCGGTTTTCTGGTGCCGGCCGTGGCGACCTCTCCGGGCCTGAGCCTGCTGGTGGCGTTGATGGCGATCTGGGGCCTGACCCTGGTAAACATCCGTGGCGTGGCGGCTGCCGGTGCCGTGCAGGTGATCACCACGATCCTCAAGCTGGTGCCTCTGCTGGTGATCGGTACACTCGGTTTTCATTGGGTCGACAGCGCGAATTTTCATCCGGCGAATGTCAGCGGCACTTCGGATCTGGCGGCGATTTCCGCCGCCGCCGCCTTGACGCTATGGGCTTACCTGGGGCTGGAGTCTGCCACCGTGCCGGCGGGCGACGTGGTGCGGCCCGAGCGCACGATTCCGCGCGCCACCATCCTGGGCGTGCTGATTGCCGCGGTGGTCTACATCGCCGTCACCACGGTGGCCATCGGCGTATTGCCTGGCAGCACGCTGGCGCATTCGGCGGCGCCGCTTGCCGATGTCGCGCGCGCCATGTGGGGTGAGGCCGGCGGCGTGGCCGTGGCGATCGGCGCGGTGATCGCCACCTTCGGCACGCTCAACGGCTTCACCATGCTGACCGGCCAGGTGCCCTACGGGGCGGCGCTGGATCGGGTGTTTCCCGTCAAGCTGGGACAGTTGTCCCGTTATGGCACGCCAGCCCTTGCGCTGGTGCTGTCCAACTTGCTGGCCTCGATCCTGGTGGTGATGAATTTTTCCCACGGCCTGGTGGGTGCGTTCAATGCCATCATCCTGCTGGCGGTCATGGCCAGCCTGTTGCCTTATGCCTTGTGCGCACTGGCTGAGCCGATGATCCGGCTCAGAACCGGGCGGCGCCTGCCGCGCCCTGCCGCCATCCGGATGGTCGTGCTTGGTTGCCTGGGTTTTGTCTATGCCGCCTGGGCCATCTATGGCGCTGGCGCACAAACCGTTTTCCTGGGCTTCCTGTTGTTGCTGGCAGGAGTGCCGATTCATGTCGCAATCACCTGGCGCCATGTCGCCACGGGTGCGCGACCATCACCCAGCGAGGTATGACCCATGCAACTCGGCGTGAATTCGGAAATCGGCAAGCTGCGCAAGGTAATGGTGTCGCGCCCCTCGCTGGCGCATGAGCGGTTGACTCCCGGCAATTGCCGCGACTTGCTGTTTGACGACGTGATCTGGGTGCAGAAGGCGCGCGCCGACCACGCCGATTTCGTCCAGCGCATGGAGGAGCGCGGTGTCGAGGTTTACGACATCCAGGACCTGCTCACCGATATATTCCGCGACGTGCCCGAATCACGCGCCTTCGTGCTCGATCGGCGCATCAACGAAAATTATGTGGGCCCCCTGTTCGCGCGCACTCTGCGCCCCTGGTTCGATGAGCTTGATCCGCACCAGTTGGCGCGCCACCTGCTCGGTGGCGTGGTGATGGAGGATCTGCCGAAGGACCTGATCGCGCCGGTGATGCGTGATGCGCTTTCGGAAAGCGAGTTCATCGTGCAACCGGTGCCCAATGCGCTGTTTCAGCGTGATTCCTCCTGCTGGATCTATGGCGGCGTCACATGCAATCCGATGTTCTGGCCCGCACGCAAACCGGAGACGCTGTTCCAGCGTGCCGCCTACAAGTTCCATCCCTTGTTCACCGAGAACGAGTGCGAGATATGGTGGGGTGACAGCGACGAGGACTGGGGGCGTACCAGCATGGAAGGCGGCGACGTCATGCCCATCGGCAAGGGTGTCGTGCTGATCGGCATGGGTGAGCGGACTACTCGCCAGGCCGTCAACCAGGTGGCTGACCGATTGTTTGCGGCGGGTGCCGCCGAACGGGTGATCGCCTGTGTCATGCCCAAGGCGCGCGCCACCATGCACCTGGATACCGTGTTCACAGCGCTCGACCACGACAAGGTCACGGCCTTTCGCGAGGTTGTGGATGCCATTGTCTGTTACTCGCTGCGCCCCGACGGCAACGGCGGGATCGAAATCACCCGCGAGAACCGCCACCTTTTTGATGTCTACAAGGAGGCGCTCGGGCTGGATGACATGCTGGTGATCGGCACCGGCGGCAATGCCTTCGAGCAGGAGCGCGAGCAATGGGATGACGGCAATAACGTCGTGGCGCTCGAGCCGGGCGTGGTAATCGGTTACGACCGCAACACCCACACCAATACCTTGCTGCGCAAGGCAGGTGTGGATGTGATCACCATCAACAGCCAGGAACTCGGCCGCGGCCGTGGCGGCGGTCATTGCATGACCTGCCCGATCCTGCGCGATGCTGCCTACTGAAACCGGAGAAACCCATCATGTCATTCAATCTCAAGGGTCGCAGCTACCTCAAGATCGAGGATTTCAGCCAGCGCGAGATGCTCTATCTGCTGGACTTGGCGCGTGACCTGAAGCGTGCCAAGTACAGCCACTCCGAGCAGCCCGCACTGAGCGGCAAGAACATCTGCCTGATCTTCGAGAAATCCTCCACGCGCACCCGCTGCAGCTTCGAGGTGGCAGCCCACGATCAGGGTGCGCACGTCACTTATCTCGACCCATCGGGAAGCCATATCGGACACAAGGAGTCGATGAAGGATACCGCCCGCGTGCTCGGGCGCATGTTCGATGCGATCGAGTTTCGCGGCTCCGCGCAGGCCCAGGTGGATGACCTGGCAACGTATTCGGGGGTGCCGGTCTATAACGGACTCACCGACGATTGGCATCCCACGCAGATGCTGGCCGACATGCTGACGATGGTCGAGCATGCCGACAAGCCGCGCCGCCAGATCGCCTTTGCCTTCATGGGCGATGCACGCAACAACATGGGCAATTCGCTGCTGATGCTGGGCGCCATCTTTGGCATGGACGTGCGCATGGTGGCGCCCAAGTCCAACTGGAACCACGAGCATGTGATCGAGGATGCCCGAGCCCGAGCCCTGGAATCCGGTGCCCGTATCACCATCACCGACAACATCGAAGAGGGCGTGAAAGGCGTCGACTTCATCCATACCGACGTCTGGGTGTCGATGGGCGAGCCCGATGACGTCTGGGGCGAGCGGATCAAGTTGCTGTCACCGTACCAGGTCAATCGTGCGCTGCTGGACAAGACCGGCAACCCCCATGTGAAGGCCATGCATTGCTTGCCGGCGTTCCACAACACCGATACGGAAGTGGGTGCCCAGATCGAGAAGAAATTCGGCATCACCGAAATGGAAATCAGCAACGAGGTGTTCGAGAGTCCAGCCTGCATCGCCTTCGAGCAGGCCGAAAACCGGATGCACACCATCAAGGCGGTTCTCGTCGCCACGCTGGGGAACTGAGATGAGCCGGATTGTCGTGGCACTCGGTGGCAATGCCTTGCTCAAGCGTGGCCAGGAGATGACCGCCACCAACCAGCGCGCCAACGCGCGCATCGCGGCCCAGGCCCTGGCGCCGCTGTGTGCCGGGCACGATGTGGTCATCACCCACGGCAATGGCCCGCAAGTCGGTCTGCTGGCATTGCAGGAGATCGCCTGGCCGGGAGAGGACGCACCGCTGGATGTGCTCGGCGCCGAGACCGAAGGCATGATCGGCTACATGATCGAACAGGAGCTGGGCAATGTGCTGCCGCCGGATCGCCCGATCGCCACCATGCTCACGATGGTCGAGGTCGATCCGGATGATCCGGCTTTCGATGATCCCACCAAGTTCATTGGCAAGACCTATACCGAAGCGGAGGCGAAATCGGAGGCCGTCTCGAAAGGCTGGACGGTCAAGCCGGACGGCAAGGCATGGCGCCGGGTCGTGCCGTCGCCACAGCCCCGGCGGATATTCCAGTTGCAGCCGATTCGGTGGCTGCTGGAAAAAGGCGTGGTGGTGATCGCCGCCGGAGGCGGTGGTATCCCCACGATGTATGAGCGTGGCGAACATCGACGCCTGGTCGGTGTGGAGTGTGTGATCGACAAGGATCGCGCCACGGCCCTGCTGGCACGTGACATCGGCGCCGAGCTGTTTGTCTGCGCCACCGACGCCGATGCGGTCTACCTCGATTGGGGCACGCCGAGCCAGCGTGCCATTCGAACCGCCACCCCGGATGCGCTGGATGGCCAAGACTTCCCGGCCGGTTCAATGGGCCCCAAGGTCGAGGCCGCCCAGGACTTTGCCCGCCGCACCGGCGGCCGCGCCATCATCTGCGCGCTGGCCGATATCGCCGAAGCCGTGCAGGGGACCAAAGGCACCACCATCGACATCCATGCCGCCGAAGTGATGACTTTCCACGAATGATGACTACCGGGCATGGCGCGTGATGGCGGGATGGTCGTATCGGGCGTGTCGTACGAGTGGATCTGCCGACCAGGACTTCCGCGCCGGGATATCACCGGACTCAGCGCGCGTCCGGAAATTCAATGTCCTGCGATCTGGCTTCCGCCTGCTCGCCGCGCCTTGCGATGAAGATCACCGAAACCGGTTGCCGGGTCTGCGGATGCCTTGGCTCGCGCACCTCGATCAAGCGGAATCCGTTTTGCTCGAACAGTTGTCGCCAGCTTTCCATGGTGCGGAAATACCACGGTGCCGGGTCACGGAATGCCGCTGAAAAACCGGCCCATGAGCCCTCGCGCCAGCCGTCCATATACGGCGCCTCGCCACACGCGGACCGTGGATGCAGGGTCTGCACCAGCACGCGTCCGTCGTGTTTGAGCAATGGGCCCATGGCTGCGAACAGACCTTCGACCGTCTCCTTGCCCAGCAGCGCGAAATTGCACACGGCGGCATCCACCGACAACATCAGCTTGCCGGCGGCAATCTCTTCGTACGACATCACCCGGAAGTCGGTGCTTGCATCGTCGACAGCCGCCTGACGTGCCTGCTCGATCAATTCGGCCACCGCATCCACACCGGTTACCGTGATGCCTTCGACCGCCAGCGCGCGCGTCAGCCAGCCTTCGCCGCAGCCGATGTCGAGCACGCTCTTCGGGTTGCCATCGAGCACCGCCTCGACGATGGCGCGATCGGTCACCAGTCGCCGACTCTCGATCTCGCCATCGCGCACCACACGAGTCCACGGCGCGGCATTGACGCGCCATGAGGCGAGGATGCGGGTGTCACTGAGTGGGTCATCGGTCATCAGGGATTCGTTCCGGGTTCAATGGCGAGCGTTCCTGTGCGGCATCCGACACTCATGGCCGCTTCGTGATCTTGATATCTGCGCCGACCGAAGGCAAAGTTGCGGGGCACCATGAAGTGCAGCATTGCCTGCCCGTCGAAGCGAGCCGGCACTGAATCAACAGGGGGAAAAATGAGAACACTACTTTTGGCGCTGATCGCGCCGATCATCGCGTGCGTGACGCTGTCGGTTGCAGCACAGGATAATCCGGATGAAGGATTGCCATGGCAACGCGGGCCAACCGTCGTGCAGATGGGTAGCCATGCCGCCATGGATCTACCGGAAGGTTTCAAATTCCTGGATCCGGATGGCGCCCGGGAACTGAACGTTCTCATGCAGAACCCGCCGGTCGGCACCGACGAGTATGCGATTGCCGATGCCAGTGGAAAGTGGGTGGCGTTCTTTGCCTATGAAGAAACGGGTTACATCAAGGATGATGAAAAGATTGATCCGGACGACATCCTGGAATCCATCCGCCGCGGCACCGTTCAAAGCAACAAGGAACGGCGCGATCGTGGTTGGGATGAGTTGAATATTCTCGGCTGGAGTGCCCAGCCGGAATACGACGACCAGATCAAGTCACTGGCCTGGTCGATCCTTGCCGAAGAAGCCAGCACGCACGAAAAAGTGGTCAACTACAACACACGCCTGCTTGGCCGCTACGGCGTCATGGATGTTGTGGTAGTCACCGCGCCGGAGGAGCTGGCCTACGCCATCGAGAACTTCAAGCGCACGGTGCCCGGGTTCCAGTTTTCCGCCGGCGAAACCTACGGCGAATATCAGCCTGGCGACCATGTCGCTGCCTACGGCCTGGCGGCGCTGATCACCGGCGGTGCAGCTGCGGTGGCGGCCAAAAAGGGCCTGTTTGCGGTGATCGGCGGCTTCTTGCTGGCGGCGTGGAAGATTGTTTTGGCTGGCCTGGTCGCGGCAGGTGCCTGGTTCAAGTCGTTGTTCTCGAAAAAGCGCTGACGGCGGATGACGCTGCACGATCAGATCTTGCTGATGGCCGCCGTGCTGGGCTTGTACCTCTACGACGCCATGCTGCTGCTCTATCACAATGAGATCGTGTTCGAGTCGCGGCGGCGTGGCTATCACGTTTCGGCGGGTGCACCGGTGCAGGTCGGCGGCAGGCATCTCTACCTGCCCAACCCCTGCCTCCCGCATCGAATGCTGATCCGATTGCACTGGCCTGATGCCGACGTGCAGGCCAGCGGCAAACCTGGCAGGCAGGGCGTGCGAACCAGGCTCGCCCTGCAGGTCATCGCGCCATGGACATGGCTGCTGCTGGTGCTGATGATCGTCGGCTTGCCCTCGGCGATGTGGGCAGGTACGAGCAACGTGCTGCTGGTTTGGCTCATGTGCACTTATTCGGCGATCGTCATGATGCTGATCCAGGTATTCCGCTATCGGGATGCACTCGGTCTTTCCCGGCGAGCCGCGACCGCGCTGGCATTCGACGCGCTGCTGTGCGCCCCATTCGCCATCAATATGGTCAGAAAGATCAGCTTGCGGCAAACCCCACCACACAGCCTTCGGTCAATGGCGGCATGCATGCTTTCAGCCACGGAACAGGCGAGGTTGAAACAGCTGTTGCAGGAGAGAATCCACCTTAGCCTGGACTTCATCGAGCCAGGCAGCGCGGCAGGCAACGAGTTGATTGCCTATCTGAAGCATTTCGAGGAAGCCAGGCCGTGACGCTCATGCAGGCGATTGTCATTGCGGCGGGCTTGTTCATTGGCTATCGCCTGGTAAGCAACCTGCTTTCGCCGGGAACCGGCCAGGCCGAGGAAAAACCCGCGGCGGCAGATTCGCCTGGAGCCAGCCACGAGTCGGCCTGGAGCAATCCTTCGCCGCCCAGGACTCCAACTCCCCTGCCGACCTGGTATCAGATTCTGGACGTTGCCGAGTCCGCCAGCCTCGCCGAGATCGATCGCGCCTATCGCCGACAAATCAGCCAATACCATCCCGATAAAGTGGCCCTGCTCGGTGAAGATATCCGGCGACTTGCCGAGGCGCGCTGCAAGGACATCAATGCCGCCTACGATGCTGCGATGCGGCTTCGTCGTTGATCGCTGCAATAGCCTCAGGCGAACAAGCGGCCTCGGCAGGACACGTCATAGGCGCATCCACATGGGCCCGCGACGGTTGCCGGTGGCTCTGGTCGAGCCCGCGGCCAGAATCGAATTTCCACAGGCGTTCCCCAACTGAAGCGCACTCTGACCCTGAGGCTACGCCCGAATTCAACCGCCCCGCGCAGTGGGTCCGGATTGAGTGTCAGGAGCCATCGGCGACGGCAACCGGTGGCGATTGCTCTTTGCGGTAGCTGGCTGGAAGGGAAAACAGGCAGTCAAAAAGCACGTAACCGGCAAAGCTGGCCGCCCATGCGCCGATAAACATGTCCTCGGCAACGGCCATGGACAAGACCATCAGGCCAATGCCGCAAAGCCAGGCGAGCACCTTGGTCGTTCTTGCCGTGTTTCCCGCGCGGATGGCGCGGGATCGGATATGGCCGGCAAGGCACCCAAGGCCCATGCCAGTGATCGTCAAAATCCAGGGCTTGGGCGTCGTGGTGGCAAATGCCGCAACCAGTACGACACCCGAGAAAGATGCGATTCCGATCTTCAGTGCGGCTGTTGAAATCTTGCTCATGGCATCTGACAAGGCGACAGAAAAACTCCGGCGATCTTGCTTCAATACCCCGGCACGAACAAGAGGCCACGCTTCGCACGCAATCGGCATATCGACCATGCCGGTTCGGGTGTCGGCGGTGACGGCGCCAGGCGAGAGCCAGCCTGCCGTGAGCAGCTGAAACCGGGCTCCGGGCTCGGCGCGCCGGGCAAAAAGCTCGAAAGGCCGAGTTGCGATCTCGGAGTGCCGGGCAAAACGCCCGAAAGGCCGAGCTCCGTGTCCGGAACCCCGAGCAAAAAGCCGCAATGGCCGAGCTCCGGGTTCGGAACTTCGAGCAAAAAGTCGGAAAGGCCGAGTGCGGAACTCGGAGCACCGGGCCAAAGTCTCGAAATGTCGAGCGATGCACTCGGAGACCCGAGCGAAAAGCCCGACGCGCCGAGCCTGTCGCTCAAGTGATGGAGCCGGGAGATGCTGACACCCGACGTGGACCACGACCCGTGCGCCTGTCTCGACGCCCCGATGCATCGGCAAACCCACGCGGCCCACGCGGCCTGAAAGCAAGGTTTCGTTTCACCGTCAGCGCGAAGTGGTAGACAGCGGTTCAGGCCGACCCAGAGAGAACCTGACTAACCAGATGGACGTCCAAACGATGTGCCGACTGATCCTCGGACATCGGACAGTCCGATGGACGAATGAGGTCTTTGGGTGCGGTTTGTACAGCGGTCCGAGTCGGCGGTATGGACTCAACAAGACCGATTATGACCGAATGAAATCCCCTTTTCGGGACGAAAATGCAGCCTGACACTCGTTGAACACGCGGAACACTGACACCCCGCATGCAACAACACGACAACATCATCACCGGCAGTGGCCCAAAAGCCCAAGGCAAAAGCATCATGTGGCTGAGGTTGACGGGAAGTCTCTTACGGAATTGTTAGGCCCCGTGTCAGACCTTGTGATAAGCGACAAGTGCATTGGCGTGACCGTGGCCAATCTTATGCTCGGTCTTGAGGAAAGCCACCTGCTCCATGTGCTTCTTGTCTTGAACGGAATCAAGGACCTTGAACCAGTGCGCGACAGGCTTCCCGTAGCTCTTCTCGATGGACGGGAAGTACGAAGCTGGCCCCTTAACCTTTGTATCCGTAGTCATGAACGTCTCTCGCTGTTGGAGTGAGGTAGGCGGATAGCCACGATAGCTAGCCTGACCTGCCCCTGCCTATCCGACGAACGAGCTCGTATGAAATCGACAATGAGAGATGCCGCCTTCAGGCGTCTAACGCTGGAATTGAGCGGCGGCGTAGCCGTCCGCCTCGAATGACTGGTTAGGCCGCGTTGCCACGGAACCTACGCCGGAATAGTACGCCTATAGCAAAAATTAGGACCCCAGCCAGTATGGCAATGTATGGAAGGAGAGCTTTGCTGCGCGGCTGGCCAAGAACTACTTGGTAGTGCTGCATGGCTTGACTGTGAGACGACAACACAAAGGATATCGGCAGGTAGTCTTGAAGCAACGACGTGCCCAGTACCCCGGTTAAAGCGACCGCAGCACCAAGAGCGATGACCAGATTTGCGACAAGTTTTTTCATGTGGCCTAACGCTGGAGTTAAGCGGCGCGCGGTACGCGCGTCCGCTTGGACGAGATGTTAGACCGCACGCCGCGGCCTCTCCCGTGATTTGCGAATCAGGGACCGGGCAATTGCATGCAAGGTTCAAAGCGTAGCCGCAAGAAACAGAGCAAGTGGGAGGATGATGAGCTCACTTGAGCAGCCTCGACAAAATTGGGTAATGACAATGACCCAGACGCTGGCCCCAAAGAACAGGATGGAAAATGCATACACCTTGAGACCGGCACGATATTTGGAGCGGTCGAAAGGTTGTAGACCCACACGACTCTCAAAGATGGTGAATGGTAGCGCCCATAGTGCGGGGCAAATGAGCAGAGCCAGGACAATGGATATGAATATCTCGCCCAAAATATTTCCTATCACGTCGCTTCCCCTTCCCTGCGGTCTAACGCTGGAATTGAGCGGCGGCGAAGCCGTCCGCCTCGAATGAACTGTTAGACGCAGTTAGTGGCCCAGCAGATCTGGATGTTTACGGATATATTCGCGAAGAAACTCTGGATGGCTATCCATGTATTTCGGAGTCTCTTCTTGTGCACACGTTTCGACATACGGAGTCAGAGAAGCATAATTCTTGGCAATGTCGCTCTCGATGTCTTGAAGCTGTTGCGGGCTGAAAGAAGAGACAATAGAGCCTGCAGCACACGAGCACACTTGCATAGATAGATCTGTTGGCAGAGGGTCACTGCCGGACGACATTTCTCTGGAGCAGCTGATAAAGAAGTTGTTCTTGAACGTTTGTACGTAGTTGCCTGACACGGACTGTGCAAAAGCAGGGGCGGCGAACCCGACGGACGCCGTGGAAAGAAACAGAACGATCAACAACTGAGTGCGCAAGTGCTTCCCCTGTCTAACGCTTGAGTTGAGCGGCGGCTTGAGCCGTCCGCCTCGAACGAGATGTTAGATAGCTGCCGACGCCATGCTGGCTGCCGAGAGGTTTGATTGCCCCTGCCGCCAGAAGTAGATGAAAACACAGCGAGCTACCTCCGTGGTTACCATTGCTACATACGTTGCTAGTGGCGGCAAAGCGACCCCGACAGCTACGAGCAGTGCAATAACAGGATAGAGAGTTGGAAGAACTAAGCTGATGCGAAAAGGTAGAAGTACGTAGTTGAGCCAGGCAAGCCGCCGACGCCGGAATATCAGTGCAAGCCCGCAAGCAACCATCAGAAGATAGACAAACAACACGATGGTTACGACGAGGCTTGGAAACGGAAGGCCGAAATTGGCGACGTTTTGCGACATGGTGTGCGGCGTCACACCGATCCGTAAGGTGCCAAAGATCGTCCACGCTACGTAGCCCATATCTACGAACCCAAGTGCTACGGCGATTTTGTCCGAAATTTTCATGGCCGTGCGGTAGATCCCTGCTGTCTAACGCTGGAGTTAAGCGGCGGCGCAGCCGTCCGCCTTGAACGAGATGTTAGCCGCCTTGCGCAGACGTACCAACTGCGACAACCAAGGCTGGCGAATTTTCGAACTGACGCAGAGTGTCTGATAGATGCATATGGTCAAAGCTCTTGCCCAGCTGATCCATGGTCTTCGCGGCATGGAGCAAAAAGCCAGCGATTTCCCTGAGCTCTTCAGAGCTGGCCGCCAGCGTCAACTCGGCGAGCTCCGAGGGAGCGTGCTGCTCTGGAGTTGACGAAAGAAAACCAAAGAGCTTCATGCCGATGAATCTCCGATACGGCTAACGCTGGAATTGAGCGGCGGCGTAGCCGTCCGCCTCGAATGAAATGTTAGGGCTCAACCGCGACGGCCTCGAACCCAGCGGCACGAAGAACCTCAGTAACCTTACCTACAATTTGGTCTGTGCGAGAAGCCTTGTTCTTGCCCAGAAGCTTTTGAATAAAAGTACGCTGACGTTCCAACAGAACGTGCCACTCGCCATGGTTCGGCTTAACCGGATTATCTTCTGGGGTACCAGCGACGTTCATGAGGTACGAGGTGCCCTCGTACTCTGCCAGTTTGCCCAGCCGAAATCCTCCATGCAGAGGACGTCCGCAGCAACGCCGGACGCAGATAGCTCTTGTACCAGCCAAGTGGAAAAGTCCCGACCAAAACAGCAGTCGTTGATGAAATCTGGGCCAACGACAGAAAGATTGAAGCGATCTGTCCTGCAAGTGATATGTACGATCACGAAGTCATTCCCTTGAGCCCTAACGCTGGAGTTAAGCGGCGGCGAAGCCGTCCGCCTTGAACGAGTGGTTAGAGCGCATTGCCACTTACAGAAGGCTCAAAATGACAGCAGCCGACGGCAAAATGATTAGAGCCGCGCAGACGCTGGCACGAACCTTTGCTGCGGAAAAGCTATAACCGGACAGCCAAAGTGCAGCCAGGACACACACCACACCGATGCACAATACGACAAGTGAGAGATGCCGAGTAGCTTCGATTTGAAACTGCGGAATGGATGGTGATGGGTCGCCGAGTTGCGACATGACACCGTAGAACGCGAGCGACCAGCCAGCGATGACGAAAAGAAGTGCCAAATTTGCGGCTGAGGTCTGCTTCATGCGCTCTAACGCTGGAGTTAAGCGGCGCGCGGCTTTTCGCGCGTCCGCTTGGACGATGAGTTAGGCAGATTTGGGTTGCGGCGTAACCAAAACCACCAAGTAAGAGTAGCAAAAAACAGAATGCGAGCCAGACAAAGCAGAAAGCCATATTTGTTGACAACGACATCAACGGTGCCAGCGTGGGTTCGCGTAATCGTGACCGACGTGGGGTCTGAAATTGCGGATGGAAATAGAACGTACTGGCCGGCAGTGCAGGCTAATGGGCTGCAAGTAAAGCCTATTTGCACTGGGATCTGCCCGGGTTGGCTAGACAGGTAGTCCTTGGCAGGCGCCCAAGGGCGCACATGACCAATAAGCACAGTGAGTACGAACACGGACAGTGCTAAGGGACTTACATACTTGAAAAGCAGTTGGGTCAAACGTTGTTGCATAACTTGAAAGTTGCCTAACGCTTGAGTTAAGCGGCGGCGGTACGCCGTCCGCTTGGACGAGTGGTTAGGCGCCGCGCACCCACCACTGGGATCATGAGCTCGGGAGCTTTCTTGCAAACGGGAAAACAAGTAAGCCA
>Ga0164241_10000289_pt1 | contig 106836 bp, 114 predicted proteins | sample OricomyardsoilBY_FD_108780 | JGI IMG/M metagenome (GOLD analysis project Ga0164241, IMG submission 108780) | Backyard soil microbial communities from Emeryville, California, USA - Original compost - Back yard soil (BY) | ecosystem: Environmental > Terrestrial > Soil > Unclassified | place... | reverse complement strand
TATGGTGAGAGTGACTAAAGAAAACATTCACTCAGGTAAGACAGAGGACGGAAAGACTCTTAAAAGCGTAGTAGTCCGACTGAAATACAGTCCGACTAAATATATATTTTTAGTATTTAATCCTTTTGATGGCGGCCTCAAGACATTGTGGTTTCGTGAAAGAAGACATAAAAGAAGAGTTTTTAAGAAAAAGTTGGTGGATTAAAAACTTTTTCGTATATTGATTACATGAAAACATGTAGTAAATGTAAGCTTGAAAAAGAACTCTATGAGTTCAACAAGGACAAAAATAAGAAGGACGGCCATTGTAACTGGTGTAAAACCTGTAATAAAGAGAACATGAAGTCCTACTATAAGTCTAACAAGGAAAAGGTGAAATATGAAAATTACCAGAACAAGAAGAAATACAGAGTAGAGAAGAAAGAAAAATTACTGGATTACCTAAGAAACAATTCATGTATAGATTGTGGAAATAGTGATATAAGAGTTCTGGAGTTTGACCATGTAAGAGGTGAAAAGAAAATGGACGTGACGAAAATGGTCAGTAGTGCATATTCTTGGGACAAGATACAAGAGGAGATAGATAAATGTGAAGTAGTCTGTTCAAACTGTCACAAGATAAGGACTTATAGTAGGATGGATTGTTACAGAAAGGAGGAGAAATGACAATAGAAGGAAACGAACTGGTGGTAAAAATAATAAACAAACAGTTCTCAATGATAGGTGAGAAGATGACATTTCAGGAGTTACCTGAAGATGGGATAATTGAGGTAGGAGGAAAGAAGAAAGAGTGGTATAACCACTATAAGTGGGAGAGTATAGAACAATATCAGGAGTGGAGAAAGTGGGCAGGAGAGAAACTGAAGAGTTTAGGAGAATCAGCAGCTACGTATCTACTAAATTATGCTGATTTCAGGTATGGATTTATAATAAGAATAAAAAAAGAAGGGACTCTATTTTGAGTCCCTTTTATTATTAAGCTACTGTACATCCAAGATTTTCTACAACAAACCATTCAAGACCTGCCCATATTAATAGAACATAGTCACCTGCATCATTCATTGTAATAGTTGTACCTGAATTCAGGTTAGCAGGAGTAACAACTGCATCACCACCACCATCAGTTAGAAGATAAATCTTCTTAGTCTGACCAACTGTTGTACCATCAGCAAGGGTGAAAGCATCACCACCTGCATCTGTAGCAATTGTAGTCATATGACTTGTAAGAGGAATAGCACCACCTACACCAGCATTAATATTAGTTTGTCCAGATAGGGAAATGAACGGAACCATTTTTATTAATCCTACATCATTAATGATACCATCATCTGTAACAACTGCTGCTGTTAGTGAAATGTTACCTTCTGAACCGATACTATTTACAGTAATATTGTTGAAACTTTCTGTTGATGAGTTTTCAACAGCTATCCAACCAGCATCTGAGGAATATCTCTCCAGAACTGAGCCATCATCATTGTAACGGACAGGATACATATCACCTGTTAAAGCAGGACAACATGAATCAAAGAACGGAACATTTAATTTAGTCAGGTAATCCCTGAACATTCTACGGAAGCCGAAGAAACCTTTTCCCCAACCTCTTTGATCTCTTTTTGAGTCATCTCTATACTCAACAAGACCTTTATCGATACCATAATCTCTCATAGTTTTAAGAAGGGTTTGTTAGCCAACCCCACAAGCTTTAAATTTTTATAATACTTGAGTCTTAAAGTAAGAGAATGGCTGTAGTCTTAATTGACCACCTGCATATCCTACTAGAGTTCTGAAGTTTAAGATAAGTTCATCGTCGTCACCATTGTTATTCACAAGAAGACCACTGAATTTTATTACGTTACCGTCAGCAGGTTGATAATTAGTCATTGTGTCCCACTGAATTTCATCAGTATAAGGGATAGCATTGTTCATACCTATTGTCTGAGAATTTGATAAACCACCAAATGTGGCATGTATTTCTGCTAGAATTGTACTATTCATACCACCAACCCCTAAATCTGTGAATTTAGTTGCAAGTGTGTAATCTGTAGATGCACCAGCCCAAACTGTCCACATCTCAAATGAAACTGATGTACCTGCTGCTACAGGAATTCTCATTGAAGGTGACTCAAGATAGTCATTATCAGGAGATGCTTCCTCATTTGTAAGTACAAACGAACTGAAGCTTGGAGTATCACCTCCACCCCCACCTGTGTCAGGTGTATAGTCTGCCCATCCATCATCTGGAATGTACACTTCAATATTTTCACTATCAGGATTGTACCTAACAGGTGTAAATGATGATAATGCTGGACAGCATGGATCATAAAATGCTACATTTAGTTTTGTAAGATAGTCTCTAAACATCTTACGAAATCCAAAGAAGCCTTTAGCCCATCCTCTTTGGTTACGGGCAGAATCATCTCTGATTTCTATTAACCCTTTGTCTATTCCATAGTCTCTCATAATTGTGTAATGGATTTGTAAGCCAACCCAATAAGCTTTAGAATGTCACAAGACCTCTACCAAAATAGGTAGTGTCTTCTACTTTTTTTAATGTTTTATATACGTAATCCAATACTCTATAGTTATCGGATTCATTTAATTCTTGTTTATAACATGCAAGTGTTGCCACAAAAAAGGGACATGCAAATGATGTTCCATATGAAGCACTATAAGAGTTTAATCTACTTATACTTTCTGAGGCCCAACCTGCACAAGCTACATCTATACCATGAGAACCCGGAACTTCAAGCATGGGTATAACATTTCTGTATACTGGTTGTCTGGCTTCTGTAATTGCATTTACAGCAACTACACCGGGTAAACTTGCTGGTAATAGTGTATACCATTCTTCTGTGTCATTTCCAGCAGCAGCACAAACTACTATTCCTGCATTTATACACTGTTCTATAGCTTCATTAACTGCTGTAGTATAAAATGTCCAAGACAGATTCATAAAATGAATTTCATTATCTATGCAGTAATCAATTCCAGCTAGAACAGCAGATTCTGTGGTAGAACCACCATCTGAAATCATTTTTACAGCATGTAATTCACATCCTGTGGCTGTCAAAGTCTTTATGATTGAGCAAACTCTGGTTCCATGACCATAACCATCTACCCAATTAGATGTATTAGTTATGAAATTGTAACCTGCTGTAACATCGACAATGTTAATTGCATCATTACAACCTGAGTCTAATACAGCTACCTTTACTCCAGTACCATTTACAGCTTTCTTTTTTGTCTTATGATGTAGGGAAAATACCCTCTCATAATCTACACCAAGACATACATTATCTTCCTTCTTTTCAGGAGTAGGATTTAATCCCTTGGTTTTCAAGCGTTTAACCTGTTCATCAGTTAGTATGACAGATATATGTGAGAGATTTCTAAAGTGAAGTCCTTCATTAGTAATTAGTTTATCACTGCCCAACTCATCTATAGCATCTTCTGTAGGTAAGTTTAATATTTCTTTAGCCTCATACTCAACTATATATCTCTTCATTACAGTACAATTTTCAAAGTTCCGTCATTTGTTCTATATAGCATACCTGAGGTTAAACCACCACCTGTGGCAGCAGTATCATCAGCATATTCAGATAAACCATTCATCTTTATACCTGTCGGGGTAACCTCTACTGAGTATAATTCTGTAGATGTATCAACATCTGTAACAGATAATTTGATCCCTGTTACGGAATTTTGTCTTATGTTGACAGAATTGTTGGCATCATAATTTACGAAATCCACACCTACGTTGAAGTCATAAACTGCACCTTCTGTAACATCCCCCTCTGTAATACGAAATAATCCTGAATCAAGGAACATTAACTGATAACCATCCATATCCACAGTTCTGTTAGAACCAGATATAGCACCATCAGTAGTATAGAAACTTGCACCATCATTACCATCTGCACCATTAGTACCATTAGTACCATTATTTCCAGATGGGCCTTGGATACCCTGTATTCCCTGAATACCTTGTATACCCTGTGGGCCTTGGTCACCTTCTGGGCCTTGAATTGGGCCTATATTTGTCCATGATGAATCGTCTTCATTCCAAATGTAAATATCTAAAGGTGTGTCTGTACCAACACCATAGGCATCTCCTTCATTTCCTGTAGGATGTGCTGTTGTTAGGGCTGTTTCATCTTCAAATACACCTCTGATAGTAAGTAAATCTCCAGCACCTGTAGGTACAACTACCCACTCTATGCCGTCAAAATATTCAACCTCTTCAGTTTCATTATTAAATCTAAGAGGAAACACTGAGGAATTAGGACAACAGCTATCATAGTAAGCAACATTAAGCTTAGAGAAGTAGTCACGAAACATCTTCCTAAAGCCATAGAATCCCTTATCCCAACCTTTTTGATTACGTAAGGATAAGTCTCTTACTTGTATTAAACCTTTATCTAATCCTAAATCTCCCATTATAGTACATTCTTACCTTTAAGGTATTCAATTATTTTATTTGCAATCTTACGATTGTCAGCAGCATTTGGGTGAGAAGAAGAGTTTAACTGAAGTGCTTCATTATCAAGCTGGATATACTCTAACTGACCATATGTGTTCTGCATTGATGTAACCTTAGCCTGCCAAGCAGCAGAGTTACCATTAATAAAGCCACCTGTTGTTTGCCATGTAAAGAATACTGGTGTACCACCATATGCAATAATTGATTTTAACATGATTTCCATATCATTATCAAATATTGTCTGGTTAGCATCACCATCATCAAAGTATCCCCAATACAGATTAAGTATCTGTAGGAAGAACACAAACCTTGGTTTTATCTTCATTATCTCTTTGAACTGGTGCTTTCTCATTGTTGTGGTATATGCACCATTACCAGCATGACAAGAAATTCTGTCAAATGGTAGAGCATCATTTACCAGTGTAGCAACGTTATTTTGAGTGTTTACATTATATCCACATGCATATGAGTCACCTATAATAGAACCTAAAGTGTAACGTGGTACAGATGACTGAACTTTATATTCAAGGATTGTATATGTACCATCAGCTAAAATAAGACCTAAGTTTTTAGCAATTAACGTGAAGCCTCTTGCTGTGGCTGGAGGAGAAATGGTCTGTATACCAGTAACCATTTCATTTGTAGTTATATTTCTTACTGTAAATACCCACCATCCCATCTTGGTATCATTATCAAATGTGATTTCAAGTGTATCACCATCAGCACATAATGTACCTGAACTAGAGAACTGCCAAGGACATGCATTATTAGCATTTTCTATCCATCTGAATGCATTCTTTGTTAGAAGATTAATATATGCCAGACCATTATTAACAGAACCTGTATCTGAAGTTTCCTGAACACCAAAACCACCAATACCAATTAATGGTGCTGTGGCTCCCATAGCATTTACTTTAATAACTAGTTTTGCTTTATAGTCATTGTCACAAACTGTCTGATTTGGGAATTTAATCCAGCTTGCAGATGTTGATCCTGTAACTTCAATCTGGTCAAAACCACCCTCATTAGTGATTGTGGCTGTTGACATAGCATCATTTGTTGTATTTGTCTCATGACCAGAAGATATGATACCGGGACGTAATTCAGCAATTATAGGATAATCCTGAGGAATCTTGTTTTTATTAGAAGCAGCATTTTGCAATACCCACTGACCTGAGCTACCATTTACTACACGATAGCCATCAACGGTTCCCATACCGGGGGTATAAATACCTACTCCATCTACCTGAATTACAGGAGTGTCTGATGAATCATAAGTCCCTAGATCAGATATAGAAGAAATAGATGTAAATTCAACTGGTACATCAGGTATATCGATTGTGTAATCAATCCAACTGGAGCCATCATAATATTGAATATTACCTGAATCATCATTCCATCTCAGAGGAAATATCTCCTGAGTAGAAATGTTAGGACAACAAGAATCGTAAAAAGGTACGTTGAGTTTATTCAGATAGTCTGAGAAGAGTTTTCTGAGGGCATAGTAGTTTTTTGCCTGTGGGGATGTTGTTTCTATATTTTGTAGAAACGGTTTTTGTAGAGCTAAATCTTTCATGTTCAACACTGGTTTGTGAGCCAACCAGAGAAGCTTTATATATTTAAATAAACATTAGACCCCTTAATGAAGTCTTTTTTATTATATTTGATTTTTAAATCACCGATAGAATAGCCAAATGTTTTCTGAAAATGAGGATAGTCTTTTAGAGACTTCCAATTGCCACCCCATTCCCAACCATATTTGTGGAATACTTCAACTACTTCCATCCAGTCAGCAACTTTATCACCATCCCAGTCTTCTTTCATACCCCATGATGCTTTACCATCTATGATAAGTACGAAGTCTACAGCTAATCCATAGTTGTGGTATGATGATCCACCCTTAGCATTAGTAACTACTTTACCGGGTTTTGTTCTACCTTGTGCATATAGTGCATTCTGTTCTTCAATAGTACGAAGACCTTGGGAAATACGTATTGTAGCTTTACCAGTTAGTCTTTCTTCTACTTCTTTTAAAATGACTTCAGCTTCACCCCTTAGTTTAGGATGAAGCTGTGCAATTCTGTCATATGATACTTTGTCAGCCATAATTATTTCTGTTCCTCTTCAGGATTGATCTCTATAGGAGCATCTTCTGGAGGAGGAATTTCTATAGGTGGGTCTACAGGAGGAACTGGAGGATTAGGTATTTGGGTTTTACCCTGTGCTAAAGCTGATATTAATGATGCTTTAGCCTGTGATCTCTCTGTTAATAACTTAACAGTATTATCAGCAGTAATAAAACCTAGACCTGATAGGACGATATAGAAGTCATATTCCAATACATCCTTTAGCATCCCTAGTAATTCTGTATCAACCTTACCTTTTGTTGTATAAAATATTACGTAAAACGCAATAAATAAGATCATAAATGAAGCTATGATAAGATGTAATGCCATAATAAGGGTAACCAACCTCTTGGATGAAGTTGGGTCTTCTGATGATAATATCTTATTCAAAAATTTCTTCATCTCTGTCTTTCTGTTGTAATTTCTTAATTCTTTCTTTCTTTTCTTTAGCTGCATAATAATGGTAACGTGCTGCAAAAATAGCAGCCACAAGTGCACCAAGACCTGTCATTATTTTCAGTCCTATATCCACCCTTTCAGGTGTCATCCAGCTAAACATTCCCAGTAATATTGAAATAAGAAGGGAATTATTCCCACTGCTTGAAGGGTTGTCCATGTTACATTAACTCTTTTGGTTATGATATATTATAATATAAGCAAAAATAACCTGAGAGCAAAAATAACCTGTCAAGTTATTTTACTTCTAAAATAGCTTGAACATAGTAGTAGGATGCATTTGTAGGTATTACCTTATGCACCTTTCCTAGAGGGGACTTATGTATCCAATTACCCTTGTAGAATATATTAGACTGTTTTCCTGTTGCTCCTGCGTTATGATAAATTGGTTTTCTTTTATATGTGTCAGCACTATCTGTAGCCCAACTGAAATCTAATTCGGGTATAACATCAGTTATCTTACCACGTGACCATAGTGCCATATTAACTGCCCACATATCAGCACACCATGACTGGAATCCTGCTGACTCAGATACAAAGTATTTCTTGTTAAAAGAATCTGAACAACCAAATGAGAATGCTTTACGTATCTCAATTACCTGTCTCTCAACATCTCTCCAGAAATCTCCATCTACACCTTTTAGGATATACTGTGCACCACCTGTTTTACCTGTGTAGGATTTGATAATATCTACAGTCACATTTCCTATGGAGGCTAGTTTACCTATGGCTTCATGTTCTGGGATACCACCCTGTCTCTCTTTTGCACGTAGGTAATTATAATCCAGATAGGAAGATGTGTCAGATTGCCAGTTTATTTCTCCCTGTCCAAGATAGCTAAAATCAGGAAGGTAATTAAAAATAATATCACTATCATGGTAGAAAATTACTTCGTTAGATAATTCAGGATGTTCGTCAAAATGTTTAGCTAAGATTTGTGGTCTTAGTTGAGGTATATATAGGTGAAATTCTTCTAAAGTAAGTCCTTTATCCTTATAGAAAAAGAACTTTACCTCAGGATATTTATCTACCAGCTTATCCCAGTACTGTAAATCTACCTTGTCATTGATAGTATCAGGATTAGGATACCACACTAGTACGTGCATTTTATCACTTATCCCAAACTTTCTGAAGTTCACAATCTGAACCTCTATCTGCCATGTAAAGTAAAAGTCCCAAGGTTGGGCTGAAATAAATATCATAATTAGAATATTACCTGTTTAGTTCCATCTGTATACTCAACTGTCACACTCTTAATCACTTTAGGTGCTATAGTTGTTGAAGAAGTAGTTGAGGATGAGGTAGTTGTAGTGGGAATAGTATCTATTTTACCTATACCCCAGTCATATATACTCATAGATTTTCCGTCTATAGTTTCCTTATATGCAGGATTATAGTACGTGTTCCAACAACAGTGACCACCCTTATATATAGTTAATCTACCATTTGTCTGTCTCACAAGTTCTTTGGCATTGTCAGTAAAGAAGCCATCAGAATCTCCTGAGAATGCCCAAAGTTTTACATTAGGGTCTTTTATTACCTTATCACCTGCTGGAGACATTGGTACATAAGCAATTCCGGGATATGTCTTACTATAGTTGTTTAGGAATGAAGTTACAGTTTCACCACCAGCACTCAGTCCAGTTACGATACCTGTATTATCCCATCTACTTTTTATGTCTTCATCATTATCCAGTACATACTTTGTGGCAGTATAAGAAGGAGACCAATAAGGTTCCTGCATAGCCAAAATCATGAAATCAGGCTTCCAGTTATTGTTTTTAACAAAAGCAAGTGGGCCATTTATATATAGTTTGGATGTATCGGCTTCTGTTGTTCCTGCCTCACCTTTACCATGATTGAATATTACCATAGGTACTTTACCTGTAATATTGTCTGGGACATAAAGGATTCCCCAATAAAAGTGTCCCCACTGAGTTGTTATAAACTTCTTTTTGATTATCATACGTAGTATTTTTTAACATTGGCAGCAGCTACAGGAGTAATAATTCCATCTCCAATATCCTGAGACCAGTTTGAATAATTTTGAAAATTATTCGGGTTATTAGGATCACCTGATGTTTTAAATGTACCTATCTCCTGTGACCAGTCACATAGATAAGTAGGTTTTCCATCAGGATCAACTTTAATTTGTTTATTTGTTACCAGAGCATCTACCCATTTCTTGTGTTGGGCAGTAGTCTCTGAAGTAAATCCATACTCTTTTATATGTGAAGTCTTCACAAATATAGAAGGTTCAAGCGTGTTTTCTACCAACTGAGGTTTTCCTCTCAGGTATCTATACCAACTTTTCTTAGGTTTGTATGCAAGTAATCCTGATGACTCAAGACCTTTTAATCCCTCCTCTACATGAGTTGGCATATAAATATCATCGTCATCCACAAAATTAATGACATCACAATCCTCAGGAACATATTCCATTGCATCTGTGTAAATATCACCAAGGTTAGTGTAAGGTTGTCCAGTAGTTGAGAAGGTGTGTTTATTAACAAGAATGAACTTATCCTTTGGTAAATTGTTATTCAATCTCAAAGGTCTAATTGCATTATTATAAATTAGATGTACCCAGTCAGAGGAGGTCTGTTCCAATACGAAACGGACTACTCTCTCTAACTGTGTATGTCTATTCTTTGTTGCTGTTATTAAACACACTTTCATATTATAAAGTTATTATACAAGAATCCAGTTCATTTGAACCTGCATCTAGGTAAACAATTTCTACATCTATAACACCTACCGCTGTAGTTACATCAAATGATGCTCCGTAGAAGTTAATACCATTAATTGGTGAATATCCATTGCTAACCTGTCTTACCCCATCATCTCTCCAGTAAACCTGCATTAAATCAATTACTGGATTGAAACGTACTGAGTTTGGTATAGCAAATTCATAATATAATGTGTCACCACTCTGTGTAAGATAAGCTTCGGCTGGACAATCTGTATTATAAACTACAGGACAGCTATCATCATCCATAACAGGAGCAATATAATCAGGATCAGAAGCTAAGTTAGCTTTTTCATTACCTGTTGGTGTACCACCCGGATCAGTTACTTCAATTAATGTCTGAGTAAGTAAATTACCTGTATTTGTGATACCTGCTGAGTTAGATACAATGTTTATTAATCCATCACTGAACCATGATCCACCTTCCCATGAAGCTGCACCTCTATCTGTACCAGTAAACCACCCAAGAGATGGAATAGCTGCTAAGTTATAGTAAACTACATCATTATACATATTTTCATATATGAATGTACTTCTGTTAATTACATAAGTACGTTTAACTGAGGCAGTATCTGAAGCAGAGTTTCTACCTTCCATTAACATGTAAAGGTTATCTGTCTGAGGATCAATTACAAACCATGATGTAGCAGCAGATTTATTTCCCCTGTTACCTATAAATGTAGTTGTTGATACAGTATTTGTGTTAGGGTCGATCACATGCCATCTACTTGATCCATAATCACCTACAAATAATCTGTCAGATGTTGGATCATACAGAATACTTTGCCAGTAAGTACCACCAGTCCATGTTGATGCACTAGGCAAGGTAATTTCTGTAAAGTGATTTAGTGATGTATCATATACACCTACAGTTGCTATTGGGCCATTGTTGGATACTACATATAATCTACCACCAGCCATAGCTACGTTATGAGGGTTAGTGAATTTACCCGGATTTGTAATAGAACCCATTGGTATTGTGGCAGTTACAGTCAGAGTGTCTCTGGCAATAGTCACCATAGCAGTTACACCATCATTACACAATATCAGATTTCCCGATACAAATAATGTAGTACGTGCAAAGGCTAAATTCGTACCAAATGCTACTGTTGATGCTGTATCTGTGTCAATATCATATACAATCATACCACCAGTATTAGAACCTACTAGATAAATTCTTCTATATACGGTATCTATGTAGCTGTTATATACAGGGTTGAAGGTTACAGCAGTTGAAAATGTTGCGTCAGAAACTGTTGTTGCTGAGGCAATGTCAGAATACCATCCAACATTACCTGAAGCAGAGTCTGCATCTGCAAAATATAGTCTTCCAGTTACATCATCATACCAGTTATTAATTGGTGAAGACATACCTGTAATACTTCTAATCATACCAAACGCACCTTCTGTTTCACAAACTGTATCTCCTGCAATCCACATGAATGATGGAGCCTCAGTTGTTGTTGTGGTAGTAGATGTAGTCGTCGTTGATGTTGTAGTCGTAGACGTTGTTGTAGTAGAAGTAGTTGTTGTAGTTGTTGTCGTTGGTGGTGGAGGACATACTGTTCCACAACTTGAGTTGTGTAATGAGTTAGTCAAATCCAAAGCTGGTTGTGGATAAGTAGGTTGGATAAGTCTGTATGAATATCCATCATAGTCATCAGCAACATAATAATTACCCAAAATAACACCTGTTCCACCAATCAATTTAACTATAACAAATTCAGGATCAACTAATGAACAGTCTAAACAATCATATTGTCTAGCCTCGTAATAGTCAAAAGGATCAACTGTTGTTGTAGTTGTAGTGGAGGTTGTTGTAGTTGTTTCACAACAGCTACAATAAGATGTTAAAATAGCCTGAATTTGATTTACCAAAGGTGTACCTACAATAGGAGGTGATGTTATTACACATTCAGGGTCTATGTCTAGAGGTGCATCTATTAACTCAGCCAGATTGAATTTGGATGTCTTAACAGTACCTTTTTCGTTCTTGTAGTTAATGGATACAATTTCCCCATCATCTGTAAATGATGAAAGGGAAGTTAATGTCTCACAATCACAAATATTTTCATTTCCTGTTTGGGTATTATGTTTTGTATAGCACAAAGCATCTACCAGTCCCTTACGCCATTGGTAGGGAATGTCACATAAAAGTGCATCAATTGTTTGTTGGCAATTACATAAATCCATTAGTCACAGCATTCACAATGTGAGTCAATTAGTAGTTGAAATTTCTCATCCAGTTCCAGTGTTCCCCATTCTTCTTCGGACGTTAAACATGCTGGACTTAATTCATTTAGTACATTGTTCAGTATCTGTTTAGTATCAAATGAACGTGTAGTTTCTACACCTTCTTCATCTGTATAAGTTATGGATACTACTGTACCTTCTACAGTAAATGGTGATAGTGAGGTCACTGTTTCACATTGTTTTACTGTATCACAGTCAGGCTTTTCTTTCTCATTCTTTATTAGCATGAGAACCTGAACTACCTGATCTTTCCACTCAGATGGTAGTGCTGATAGATATGATTCTATTTGTTCTTGGAATGTCATCTTTATATTTTTAGCAGCATCTAAGTGCTTCAAGTTTTTTAATTATTTTCTCAAGCTTATCAAGTTTAGCTTGTATTTGTACGTTAGTCATTATGCAGATACATTATTATTTATTGTAATTGTATAGGTATGACCGCACTCTGGAGTAAGTGGAAAATCTCTATCATATGGGCCAGATGATACATTACTTTCTGATTCATTTATAAGTTCATTACCATCATCTTCCACTAAAAGACTATAACTCCATATACTGTTTCCTGCTCCTATACGTATATTCACATCTTCACCTGCTACAAACTGTACACTTCCATTTCCTGTAGAACCAGAAGCTGGAGAAGCAACATATATCTGACGAGAAAGTGAGCTTATTTCTACATATGTAGTAAATCCAGTATTTGAAATACTATATTGTATTACAAAAGTACAGGGTTCACTTTCACATTCTATAATTGTTGCTACACCCTCAGATGTAACATACCATGCTGAACATGATTCATTATCAAACTGAATGGTGTTTATTAGTTCATCATCTAGCCCAAGAGATGTTCTATCTAAAAGAGTAGGTGGTTCACAATCTCCCCCTTGCTGTAGACAGCACAATCTTTTTTCCAGTTGACGTAATCTTTTCTCAAATATCTCAGGTGTCATAGTATTATATAAAGTGTTGTAAATAAGATAATTAGACCCCATTTAAGGTATGTCTGTTTTCTTCTTGTTAAGTGATAGAGGAATTTATCCAATTTACTATCATCAGGATCATGGCTTCCATTAAATCTCCAAGAGAAACCTCTTAGTTTATTGTAGAAGCCATCAAAGAACTCCCACCACCAAGCTCCCTGCATACCCAGAATTACTGGGATTTTGTAGAGAGGATCATTATTAAGTAATAACATTAGTGATGGGATCAGTAGTATACATCTGACAATTGCTTCCTTTGTATGCTGGATTGGTATATCCTTTCTCCATTTATGGACATCTGTTGTTACATCTCACCATAATACAGCAACAAATGATAATATTCCAAATAGGATTTGTAGGAATTCCATTATTCAGAATTCTTAGTCACATTATAAAGTGAATAGATTGCAGCAAGACCTGTTGCTACACCTATTCCTATCCAGCCGAAGAATCCATTAAAATTGTGTGCATCTGACCATGCAGAGTCAATTTGCATGAAAGATATTGCTGAGGCAAAAGCCAGAGCAACAGTTATCCAAAACCATACTTTTGTTGATAATTTTTTCATATTTAGTTTTTTATTAGTCTACGAACATGCATAAATCTATCAGTTCCGACTAGGAATTGATATGTCCCTTTTGGGATAGTGAATGGTAAGTTAAGGTTATATGTTCTGTAACCTGAGAAGAGCAGGAATGAACCTGACATCATTCTCTTACCTGTTATTGCGTCCCTTAACTCCCAGTTAGATTTGTAATCTTTATCCATCTGGACTTTAAAGGATATTTTCTGTATATTTATTTTGTTATCAACCACCTGATAAAACTGGTTGGCTGATGTTGGATTTGGAATAGGATCGTTGCTGTCAGGGAGTACATCCAGATAGGAAGATAGGTTATTACCTATTCTAACCTCATCCATAAACAATTCCCTAGTTCCCTGTACATTAGGCATTTTCCACTTCTTACTCCAGTTCCAGAAATTATGACCAATCTTCATCAGATTGGGACTATAATTTGTCACACCATTATACCCATAAACGTACCTACCATTTAACCAAATTCTGATTCTTCCGGTGGTATCATTAGCCCATTTCACACGTATGACAAAATCATTCCATGCATTTCTCTGGATAGTCCAGAGAGGGTCTATGAATATGGTATAAGGAGAACCCTCTGTTTGTGGTGTCTCCACATACCTAATGGCAGTCAAATATGTGCCGGTAGGATAATAACCTGTACCATTTGCTGCTCCATAATAGGATAAAACAAGTGGTGGGTTTTCATCTGTGGAAGCCCTACTGAACTCCAAGAAGTTATCATACCCCTGATATGTGTCTGTAAATCCTGAGGAAAAAAATACGGAAAATCCATACCATCTCTCATAATTTACCAAATTGGTATCATTCAGTATTAACTGAGATAACACCTGTGAACAGGTGGCTGTGTCCTCTACACGGGATTGAAAACGAGTAGATTGTGTTCCTGACCTCTTTACAAAGTTAGATACAATCAGCCTGTTAGTATTACATCTTTTGAATGCATCCCAATCTGTTGTTGGATTGGATGTCTCAGACAGGGACTGGAATATTATTCCGGCTCTCTGAGAGTAAGCAAATGATGTTACTATCAAAGCTAGTATCAGTAAAATCTTTTTCATGTTGGTTTTTGTTTAGTTATGATAATTCGTCTATCTGTGTCTGGAGTGCCTCTACAGTATCTTCCAGTTGTTTTACCCTTGTGGCAAGATTTGTGATCTTTGCACACAGTTTCTGTAATACAGACGACAAAGGTTCATTCTTTCCAACAGGGACACATAGGCTTGTACAGCAGTCATTTAAAACTTCTGAAAAGCCGGGGTGTCTATCTTTTACTATTATATAATCTTTTTTGTGCATGGTATTTCTCAATATAATTTAACTAAAAATAATGAAACTACAAAGTAGATATATCTAAAAAATAGAATATATCCTAAATATCCCAGTTAGGGTCTTCAACCAGATTGTCATCAGAAATCTTGTCTGGCTGATCTTCTTCTTGTACATTCCCTGAAAATCTCCTGTTGGAGAAGGGATCATCTATCTGGATACCTAGATTGTCAGCTTCACACATCTGGTAAAATAAGTCCATATCTTCGTCACTGAGTTTAAAATAATACTCGTAGACGGAGATATAGATAGTGTTTCCGGTACGTAATTGAATGTTAGGCATTACTTAAGACGGTTTTGCATTTGAGTTAATGTTTTGATATATTCTGCGGGCTCAAATGTATAACCAGTATATCCTATAGTATTGAAAATCATAGCTTTAAGCTTACTATCTCCCTTATCCTTGAATGCTCCAGCACCAAAGAAGTTGTAACCATAAGGTTTACCTTTCTGATAATACAGTTGTTTGTCATAATTCCCTAAGCCTAAACCATCCAATACCTGCATTACAATCAGGGCTCCAAGCCCCATTAGATTATCAAATGATGCTTTGGGTAGCCCAAATGGGTCTAATATGGCTCTTTTCATCTCCATATAACCCAGTCCCCATATAGGAACAGGAATGAATGTACCTAACTCACCCTGCACACGTAGAGTAACTAACAGTGCAAGTTGTTTCAGATAATTCATTTCTCTTAATTTCTTATTCTTGTCTTCATCGTCATCATCATACCCCATTACCATCATGGCTAGTAATCCAAATACAGCAACGTATAGGAATTCTGTGGCAGCATAACGTATGGCTTTCTTTTCAGATGGACGTTTAGCAATTTTTGTAAAGTATTCGTTAATGTATTTTAAGTCCCCTTTGCGCATTCCATAAATTAGTGCACCTACAGCATTTGCCATAGCAAGAAGATAACCTTTTCTAGTCTCTCCTGTAAATGGATCAACTGTCTCACCTTGGAAACGTCTGATAACACCAGAAGCAAACCATCTTTTCATGATCTCTGCTGACTTACCTAATGCTGTTGTTGAGGCAAATGACTGGTTTTGTTTAAAGAAGTTACCCTGAAGCATTGTATATCTCTGCATCAATCTTCTTCTTAACTCAACTACTCTTGTTCCATTTACCGGATTCCATTCCTTCTCCAGACTCTTATATTCATTCTTTATCTCTACCAGTTTAGTTACAGGGTCTAGGGTATATAGGTCTACTGGTGTTATAGCTTTACCTTCAAAAACAATAGGTTCTGCCATAACTACAGCTAGTCCCATGTGAATAGCCATGTATTTCTCAGTCTCCTGACGTGGAGCCATCAACTTAGAACGTACAGAGGATAATAATGCTGCTTTGGATAGGTGATTGGCAATCTCCATATTATCTGGGATCATGTTAAATACCCCAATTAATTGAGTTTCAAGACCCCATGAAGACTGTTTATAGAAGTCTTTGTCATACTCATATAACCAATTCTTAGCTATCCACCCACTTTTTGCAAACATCAGAGCCTCAGGTTTTGAGAATGTAGCTTCTACTAACTGTTGAATAGTACCTGACGTTAAGTTTACTAGTGCACCAAGAGGGTCACCTAGTAGTCTGAAGGTAGTTAACCTGTTTACTACATTAAGTACCTTAGCTAAATTAGGATTATTGGCAGCATTGTCAGGAACTTCATCCAGAATCTTTGTTTTATATAACCACTCTAATGAATTTGAACGTAGCTTATTACCATAAGGATTACGTGCATATGAGTCTTTAAACACATCAGCAAATGACTTCATGATGGGAGCCACTAATGTTTTAGCAGAGTACTCATTTACATCCTCAAGGAACATAGCTACAGATGCTGTGGCATCTTTTGTTGTTCTCTCCAGAGCAATACGTCTTTTTGAACGTAGTTTTGAATTCTTTTCTGATATAACAGCACCTGTGTAGATGTCTCTATTCTGGGCAGTTATAGCATTAATTTCTTCTAGGTAATTGATTTCCTCTTCCTCGATAGTCTTATTAGAGATGAATGGGATAGAGTTACGGATAAACTTCCAACCCTCTTCTGCTCTGGTAATCATCAATTTCTTCTGTTCTAGTTTATCTACATATTTAGCCGGGATAACCAAGTCTAATCTTTCTCCTTCTGCTAAGTATTCTACCTGTGCCCCTAGATAGGCACTAACTTCAGCTTGAAGTAACTCAAACTGTTTAGCTTCTACTGTACCTTTCTTGGCTGTTTTGAGTTTCTCATACTCAGCATTCCAGAATGGGGAATCTTTCTTATTCAGAGGTAACCACTGACCATTAATATCTACGTTAGCTTCTTTTCTACCAGCCATAACTTCTGGGTCAGTTTCATACACTTTTTCTGTTCTGAATGTATCCTTTATACGATTACGTGTAAGGAAGTTAGGATAGCTTATTTTAGTCAGTTCATCTTTGGGATCAGGTTTTCTCACATAGGAGATAGGTGTCCATGTAGTGTACATCTCACCTTCAACAAACGTAACTTTCTGTTTGTGAATTGATAAGAAGAAGTCTACTAGGGCTGATAGGGGGTATGAATGGGTTGGATCAATTTCTGTTCTCTCCTTCCACATCATAAACTGTAATACAGCTTCAAATACACCGTCACCCATCATTGTCTCAATATCTTGGATTGAAGCAACTGGGTTTTCTCCTATAGCAAGGAATTTCTCACTATGTAATTGTTTGTCTGGAGTATTAAATACATCCTGTTGTACATACATCTGATAGTATGCATACCATTCACGTATAGCAATTGTATACTGCATAGATACAGCCTGACTATACATATCATTTAATTCCTGATATTGGAATGCTAATGACTCGGCCATTTGACCTCTTTCCCTTCTGGTAAACTGTTTGAATGCACCATACATGGCATTCTCAGCATCCATCATATTCTGAGGTGAATCGAAATTCATAACTGCAAATGCCCTTCTCACATCAACAGAAGCTGTTGGGATTTGTAGATTGGCCAAAGATTGGAATTCAGAATTGTCACCTGCAACAGATTTCTTAATAGCACTAAGTATCTGTTCAGCTTGAGACTGTGACAAATCTATTAAATCCTTAAAAGCCTCCTGAACATCAGCAGTTTTGTATGCTAAGTGATTGTTAATCACCTGTTTAAATGCTAAAGATAAGTCGATATACTTCAATATCATGCTTTTCTCTTCTTCTTTTACAGAAGGAGAATTTAGTACAATAGAGTAGATTCTCATCTTACTATTGAGCATATCAATTTCTTCTTCCAACTCCTTAAGGGATTCGGACAGCATTTTGTCTGTACCATCTGGGTTCTTTTCTACAGAAACATATTTGAAGGATGTTACATTTACCTCACCCTTACCCATGACATCACGGAATGGTTTAAGTAGTTTTCTCTCCTTCTCTTTTAGTTCTGTTATACGGTCTGCTAGTTTACTCAATCCTACCTGAGGACGTGAGATATTATTTATCTCATCAAATATTGCAGCCCTTTTATCATAGAATTCCTGTGTAGGAGAAATGATAGTATATAATGCTTCATATGCAGTATCAGCAAAGTCTTCCAGTTGTTGTTTACTTCTTGGACTACCTTCCTCTGTTCTAGCCTGTACGTAGGCATTTGTCCATTTGTTTTTGTGAGCCTGACGTAAACGTGATGTTGCCACCTCATCTACTTCATATATCTCATTTAATGCATCTATAGTAGATTTTTCAGATTGAGGGATTTGATCCTGTAATCTTAGTTTTTCATTCTGTAATGTGGCAATTTCAAGAGTAATTTGGTCATAACGACTGTCATTTATTGTAGCTTCATATGCTACAGCCATGAACTGCATTTCTTCTAGGATCAATAATTGTCTGTTAATTTCCTTCCATCTTCTCAGAGTAGGCGTATCTTTCCTATTGTCCTTCAGCATTTTCTGAAGTCTGTAGTATTCAGGGGTAAATGGACGATGTGACCAGTCATCTAAGAACTTGTCATAGTCATCTCTTTTATCCTGTAATTCCTTCTGTTTAGTTGGGATTAGAGCTTTCAAGGCCGTTGATCTTTCCTCTGTAGTCTCAACATTACGAAACTCTGCCTGTAGTTTATCAATATCTCTGGCAGCATTTCTCATTTCTTCTAAACGTAATTGTCTCTGATATTGGAAATCAAAACGATTAGTCTGGGAAAGGAATACTCTTTTCTTAGTTTCTTTATCTTCCAGTGATTGGTCATAGAATGACTGAACATTCTGGATAGCTTCCTCAGCTTCATACCAACCAACACCCATATCAGCCAGTTCTTTTTTGATAGGTAATATACTATCAGCAAATATTTTGGCCTCTCTTTGGCCCTTAACCATAGCAGCAACATACTTATCAGTAAAATGTGCCATTAGGCTAGAGATGAATGGGTCACTTATCAATGTAGGAGATGAGAACATGAATATCACGTAATCAATCTGTGACATATCCTTGATCTTACTAATATCTACCTTAGTTCCATCAGCTAACATTAAATCTTTTGCTAGTGGGAAGTTTCCAGTAACAGCTTGTTTGATCTGTTCTAATCCTGTAATTCTTTGTGTAATGAGTTTAGCTACATTATTCTTTAGCTTCTGATGGTCTAAGGAATCATGTAGTTCATTTATCTCACCTCTGTATTTTGAGAATGCTTTATCTGTCCATTTATGGGTAACATCTATGATATGAGCTTGAAGAGCCTTCATAATCTTCTCATCTACAACCTTAAATCTCAACTCAGTTGTACCCATCTTCTCAATCATCCTATCATATATGAGATTTGCCTCTCTTTTTACTGGATAATTTTCACGTAGAAAACTCAACAATTGTACGAACTCATCTGTTATTTTCTTGAATGTATCTGAAAACTGGAAATATGCCTGTAGCTCAGTGATGTTATTAATTATCTGTTCTTCAGTACCATCATTCTTTACCTTATCAAGAACCTTACTGATAGCCTCAGGGATATGTTCCATTTCTCTATAAGCCTCTGCTAAAGCAGATGTAGCTCTAGTCATAGAGATTAAATCACGACCTCCTGTATCCATCATCTCCATAACAATTCTACCAGAATCATCTAATCTATTAATGATGTCCCAGATTCTATTATAGTTTTTGTTACTTGGGTCTTGGAGCAATTCCTCCAGTCCCTTCATGTTCTCCTTCTTAACGTAAGTGAAGAAGGTTTTAGTAACCTGTCTTTTTAACTGTTGGGAGAACTCATATAGAGATTTGGCAATATCTGATGCCTCGTATCCTTCCGGGATTTCATCCTCTACTTTTGAGAAGAAGATAGAATCATATATACTTGGGATTTTCTTTAGGTTAAGGCTGGTAATATCTTTATCTATGATTTCACTTGCAGCCTGACGGAATGGGGAGTTAATATCAAACTCAGGTTCAGAATATACTGGGGCTGAAGTAGTTACGAAAGCCTTTCTCAGGAACTTCATAATCTTGTGGATCATGTCACGTAACCAACCTCTCTTTTTACCATACTTTTCATCAGCCTTATTTTGGTAGGCAGCTTTGATATATTCACCCATCAATTTAGCAGAAGCTTCTCTTTTAATCTTCTGAATATCAACACGTGAGTTTACCTGATAGGCAGTATCATTCTTATATTTGTGGTATGTTTCTAAGTAGATAGGAAAATCTACGATCTTTTCCATCATCTCTACTTTCAGAGGATGGTCATCAGGAAGTAATTCAAAGAAGAAGTGGGATATTTCCTCAGGTAATTCTGAGATAATTGAACCCTGACGAATGAAGATTATATTATCACGGATTAAGGATACAGCATTTTGATCTAACTCATCTGTAACAATAACACGGAAATCTGGGTTAATTTTCTTAGCAAATTCTAAGAGACGTTGTGTTGTGGCATCTTGGAGAGCCGGATGATTAAGCCACAGGTTTTCATCCATTAAGTTTAGGGATGTAGATGAGAACTGGGAAAGATAACTATTACGTAAATCTTCCATAATTTGTTCAGCAGAACCTGTCTGAGCCATTAAATATTGCATGGCTAACTCATCACTTGGAGCAATTACCCAGTGATTAGGTGATGTCTGTAGTATTACCTCATCTCTAAATTCTTTATTAATATCCTTTATAGCCTGTTCTTCAGGGTTTAGTTTACCTTCTTCAGGGAATAATTCTAATGCCAAATCAAACAGTTCATACCCTGCCATACCTAAAGCACCTTCCTGTTCTGAGGCAGATGAATTAGCTTGTAGGGCAATATGTCTTAGGAAGTCTTCAGGATTATCCAGAAAACCTTGACGATAGACAACATCCACCTCATCAGCATACTTTTTAGATTCCTCTATTTTTGTCTGCTGTTCAGGAGTAAGACTAACTTTACTTGCCACAGAATTATTATTACCAATAACTTTATTGTCCTCTATGATAAATAATCCTGTAGGTTCAAGAAGTAACTTAGCTGTCTCAGTTATCCCCTGCTTAATTTTCTCTTTATTTAAACTACATTCCATTATGCAAATATAATTGATTTTTAGTCACTTAGAGAATTAACATCTCACATTAATTTTAGGAAGATATGATGGCACTTGTATTTCTCCATCCTCAGAAACTATGTAGTTTCCTTCTTCCTGAATCTGTTGATACTCAATCTCTACACTCTTTTGTTCCTTTGTACGTCTCTCCTCTATCTCTCTCTGTTCTACCCAGTCTGTCTGTTGTTTTGCCAAATCTATGGCATCAAAGGCAGCATCATTAGCTTCCAGACGTGCTTTGGTTACTGTGGAGGCATTTCCAAGTAGGATATAGCTACCTACCTGTACGTCCCTATGTCTTATTTTAAATAACTCTCCCATATCCACTTTATACTTATTCTTAGCCAGATTTGTCAGATACTCAATGGTATCTAACAATCTGTCTGAAGGGATGGGTGAGTATAATTCCATGTTTGGCTTAACTAAGTTCTTGTCTATCAGGTACTTAGCAGCAGAATCTTTTGAACAACTCATTATGCACTACAATTTAGAGGGTCTCCCTCATTATTAAACATTTGAATTTTGAAGTTGTTAATAGCCTCTAGTTTAATATCAGCTTCCTTAGCCAACTTCTGTTTGAAGAAATCAATGGTATTATCTTCAATTTTAGAGTACAGTTTACCTGTATGAGATTTCATATATGGTAATCCCGGCCCCTCTTTAGGTCTCTTTTTATTCATAATGGCATCTTCAGTACCCCACAATTCATCTCCTTCTTCAATAGATGGAGCAACTGTAGCTGCTGGTTTTGATTGTACAGGATTCTGCCATTTCAATTCACCATTCATATCCTTGAACATCTTCTCAAATTTAGTCAGTAGACCATCAATTGCTTTCTTTCTACCTTCCTCATTACCTGTACCCAGATTATCAAACATACTTCCGGCAGTTTGAATGTACCTATTGAAGTTATCGATGGACTGTTGTACGACAGTTTTGATGATATGAGGTGGTGCAAGATATGAGAATGATGCACGAGACTTATCAATATGTGAAGATTGGGCTAGAGAATAGTATGCCAGTAACTCGAAGAATCTTCTGATTTCCACGATATTATCTTTATTCTGGTAGAAGTTAATCCTTTCCTCACCTGCTTGTGCTATTTCAGCCTCAATAGATGGGAATTGAGCTATGTTGAACTCAACCAACTTCTTCCATTCATCTCTCATAACCTGTTCTTCAGCTTCTTTCTCATTAGGATTTGTTGACATATTTACCAGAATATAAGACTGGGATAACATATTCATCACATCTTTCCATTCAAGATTGTTCTCTTTCTGAGGGTCTCTACCATGCTCTTTCTTACTAAGTAATTCGTCTACCAGTTTGATGGCACGTAATTCTGGGTATTTAGCACGGAATAGATCAATCTGATTACCAAATAAGCTCTCAGAGAATAAACTTTCAATCTTTGTGTCCTCAGATAGGATAGCTTCCTTCTGTTTTGTGAACTCATCTATGAATTTCTTGTAGTTGTCTACACCATGCATTAATGGCCCAAGTAGAGGTGTTACATCATTTTGGAAATATTCATATAAGGTATTACCCCTAGTATTAGATGTTTTCAGGATAAAGAAGTTCTTATATATCATCTCAATGAAGTCTGATAACACTCTCATTTCTACCTTTCTCTTATCTTCAGATGTACCAAATGTCTGAGAGGTTATACTCTCAATCATTTTACGGAAATTAGTCTTGAAGTAAATGTCTGGGTTATCCAGTATCTCCGGCATTGTATTAGCCAATACATTCTGGATAATAGCATCCTTGAAGAATGGAGAGTGAGTTGATTCATTCTCTAATCTTTCCTCAAATTCTGGGTTTGCTATCTGTGTAGCCTGACGTGCAGTTTTTACTGCTTTTGCAGAAGCTATTGCAGAGTCACTGTTTAGTTTTGCAGAATTACGTGATAATCCCTTAACAAAGTATGCGTAGAAGATGTCACCATCCTCTAATAAAGTACCATAATATGCAGTCATATCTCTGGCAATCTCATTGTAGGATGGGTTAGCACGTAGGAATGCCTCTAATGTTTTTGTATATTGAGAACGTTGAGGATCATTTAGGTATGAGTTGTATGCTTTGGTAAAATCAATCATTTGTTCCTCACTGAATGATAAGTATTTACCACCTAAGTAAGCTTCAGCAGCTTTACCCGGTCTACCCATCATTTTATCAATTATCTCTCTACCTTTTTCCTCAGTCTTAACTCTATATTTATTTTGTCCGGGAAATCCTGTTACAGTATCAGACATAGCAAATATATCATCACCTGAGAATTTCTGTGCCATAGATACTAAGGCATGTCTGTCTCTGGCATCTGAACCTAGCATATCTAATTCTCTCTGAACCTCTTGTACAATAGGAGTATTCAGGAACATGATGGCTCTTTCCATAGGAACACCCTGTGCCATCAGGAATATAAGTGGTTTTACGTTTAACCAGCTAATACCCAGTGATGGGAACAAGTCCATATTCTTGAATAAGTCAAGTAATGATGATGCAATCATTGATAGATTTTTAGTCATTCTCTGACCATTCTCATCATAGATACTGATTGGAATACCTCTGGATGTATCCTTCTTATATAGAAGTGGTGTATATATAGTACGACCATATGTTTTATCCAGTTTCTTACCTACTGCTGCAACCATAGATGTTTGTGCTTTAGTTTTGTTAAGTAGGTTTATCATTGATCCACCCATATATTCCTTATTCAGAACAGTCTGAGTCTTATCAAGTAATGACATGATAGAACGGAACTTCACAATAGAACCTAAGATAGAACGTACCTCGAAGTTGTTTTTGTGGTTCACAATATTCATCACATAACTCATAGCTTGTAATGATGTCTGTGTCTGTCCTAGTTTGATTGAATCTACAGGTTTACCTGTCTTACGTGAGATATTTTCAGAAGCAATTTCACCAATACGTGTAATTGAGTCAGTCTCAGTTAGGAAATCAAAGTTATCAGGTGACTGCATAAACTCAATAATAGAGTTTACAATATCATTCGTGATACCTTTAATGTAGTTATTACGTTTCTTGATAAGGGAAGCTAACTCTTTCTTACTATCACTCTTGATTGAACGTGATGCAGTATTCAATGACTGAACAAAGTTCATTACACTATCCACCTGTTCACTGTATTCACCATTTTTCAGTATCTTGTATAATACTGACTTCTTATCCATTAATCCAGATAGAGTACGGAAACCGTCAATCTCTACTATTGTGAACTCTCTATCCATAACATCCAGACCTGACTGTTTGTTCACATAAATATTGTTATCAATGAACTGTTGTTTAATAGTTTGTAGTTGATCTTCCAGTCCACTATTATCTACTACGTTTACTGTACCAGTCATTTCTGTAGATAACTCATTGATTCTGTTTACAATATCAGTAAACTCTTCTGTTGGACGTTTTACAGGTCTACCTGTTTCATCCAGATATTTGAATGTTGCTGTTACAGTATCAATATCATTATCCGAACCAGTTTGTTTATAGAATTCTGGTGGCATAATAATCATATCTCCAACTGTTTCGGGGAGAAACTCCTTTACAATTACATGAGATGAGAAGTTAATATCCTGTAATGGGATACGTACACCAATAAATGTAATAGATTCGTGGTTACTTCTTACCCACTCAGAATCCTGAATAGCCTCATTTAATCTCTTCAGTGTACCAATTCTTTCACCATCTCTGTGCTTCATATTCAGAAGAGGACGGAATTGATTACGGAAGTTAATTTTACATTCCACAGGAGTTGTAGAAATAACTTTCCCATCCACGATCTCCAGATCATGCCACTTCAATTCTACTGTACCTCTCTGGTCAGCAGGTAAATCTTCTATTTTCTTAGCAGTAATAGTTGTTCCAATCTCAGGAGACTGGTAGAATTTAGTACCATTTAATTTGATCTTACGGAAATTGTCATCAACAACACCTGAGATTATGTCTATAATATTTTTCTGGAATGGTAGAGCCTCAAGATATGTAGATAACTCTCCATTATTATTCATGTTTAGTAAATCAATCAACTGTTCATCCACACCACCTATATCTAACAATCTGGCTTTCAGATAGTTAATGAAGGTAGAACGATCTCTGATCTTACCATTAATATCTAATCCCATCTCAGTTAGAGAACGTGATGAGTTAATAGTAATGTAATCTGACAATGACTTAATCATTTTATTGTAAGCCTTAGTCAGGTTAGGAGATACATTTCCATTCTGTTTCTGGATTAGCATGATTTCGTAGAAGATAGAACGTAACTGTACAGAGAATGTAGATTTGTCATTTAATTGTGTTGTATTCTGCTGATATTTGAAGAAACCACCAGCATGTTCTGAGTAAACAGCACTCTCTTTATTCAACACATTCTTAATACCATTTCCTGCAAATACCTTAGATATAGCTGGTTTGTATACTTTAGAACCTGTGTCAAATACCATGTAATCCAAGTCCTTCTCCATAATATTTTCAAATATAGGACGTGTTCCTCTATTCCAATCTATCTCAGGTAGAAGTGGTCTTAGACCCATCTTATCAAAGCCGGGTTTGAATGGCATACTTTCATTACTATAAACTGGGCCAGTCATGGCATATTTAGCCACATTAAATCCAGAGTAAGGGCCACGATCAACAAAGTCTCTTTCCTCTTCAGTTAATTGGTCACCTAATTTTTCCTTCAGGATTAATTGCTGACGGTAAAATTCATTCTCATCTTTATCCAAGTCCCATGTCATTTCTCTCATTCTCATCTGACGATAAGTGTCAAGATTGATCCATGCAGCAGCATCCCCTACCTCCATATCTGTGAAGGCAGCAATTGTTTCTTTCTTCTCTTCCTCAATCTGATCTAATGGCACATCTTTTCCATATAATTGCTTTCTAAGCATCTGGATTTTAACAGCCATTTCCATCTCACCTTTGTCATTTCTGTTCAGTAATTTACTGTTCATTTTGACATCACTAACTACAGTTTTTCTAACTAGTCTATTATCTTTCTCAGACGTAACACCCTTAGCTTTCTGGTAAATACCAGTAACTGAGTTGACAGCTTTTTGTGCTGATATGGCATCAGAGATAATACCATCCACGATATTGATAGAACCATTGTTACCAATGATTTTACGTCTCTTGATAGGGTCTTTATAGTATGTATAGTCTCCAAAGAATAGGATAGCATCTTCCATTGCCATGATAAAGTCATTAGCAATGAAGTCACGGAATAAGTAATCATCCACATTTCCTAAGTAATCAGTTGTTATGAACGTCTTGTTACTTTGGATATTAGATAAGTTTGTCAGTACATTTTTACTTTTCTCTGATAACTTTTGGTTGAATACATTTTTGTATGAGTCTGGGTTATTTATTGCCACATCCTCAAAATATTCAACAATTTCTTTATTAATTGATTTGAATAGTTCATTATCTTTCTTCTCAATACGAGCCATAAGGGTATTCATATCACCCCCATTATCAAGAATAAATGTCTTGATTTTGGATGCAGATAGAGGTAACATCTCATCAAATACACCTAATGTGTCCTTACCAGCATAGTTTACGTCTAACTTTCTATTGTCTGGGTTTTGGTCATACAGCCACTTGAATGCAGCATGTTGAATATATCCTCTAACAATAGATAGGAATGTTGGGTTGGTAAAGTTATCCTGTCTTGTTATCTTAACAGGTTTGATGTACCTTTTCATATTACCTTCTGTCTCCTGTATGGAGAGACGGTAGGCAGTATTAGAAGTCTCTAGTCTTCTGATTTCAGCAGAACCTTCACTTAACATCATAAGGAAATCCACTAGGATTTTCTCATCTTCCTTCAAATCCTGCATTCTTTTACTCTCTACACTTTCATCTGTATTGATGGCAGATACCTGAGAGATATTGGAAACACCTAATCTCATATTAGGACGTTTACTACCATCCTGTGCAAATATCTTGCTGAATGTCACGGAGTTAAGTACTGCTGGATTGATTACAGGATCAAGGTGTGCTACCTCTGGATACTTAGCAAAGTCAGTTATATTTCTGATATGGTCATTTACAATTGTTTCTGTAACGATCATATTGTTCGGTAGGAAGAATGAGAACTGTAGTTTGTCTACAACAATCATAGAACCTGATGAGAAACGTTTGTGATAATTCTTTTCAATCTTAGCTAACTGACGGAATAACATCTCATTAGCACCAAAGATTTTGTTCTTACTATTTTTCATCATAAGAGTTCTATCTCTACCATCGAACAACATTTGTTCTACTGGATTAGATGAGAATATTATACGAACATATTTATTCAACTCTATCTCAACATCCATCAGATTTTGGTTAGCCATGAAACGTTGCATACCTTCTAATTGAGGGTTTGCTGCTACATCTTTGGCAGCTTTCCATTGAGCAACTAAGTTAGTAATCTTAGTTGTACCAAATAAACGTGTAATGTCATCCCCTGTTTTACGGTGGAATGCCCATACAATATCCCTCATTCTTCTGTAGACATTCAGTAATTCTCTCCTGTCATTGTCGTTTGAGTAGATTTTATCATTCAGATTGATACCTAAAGATGTGAAAAAGTCTTTCATCTCTCTGTCAGAAGGGTTAGTTGTATCAAACTTCTTGAATAAATTCATGGAATTGAAGAAGAATTTCTTGTACTGAGGATCATAAATGAATTCCTCATTACCAAATGTCGTCATGAAATCTGTCAATCCTTTGTCACCTTTTCCGAAGATGTTATACATTGCCTCATATACATTCAGGTAAGTTCTGTCACCGTTCATGAATTTTCTCTCAGTATTTAACTGGAAGCCTTTTGTGAAATCATTTACAATAGAGAAGATAATAGATTCATAGTTCTCTCTTGTTTGAAGTGGAGATACAGCACGGATAGCATCATCATCCTGTGAGTAATTCTGTTTGATGATAAATGTATCGAAATCCACATTACGTAATGACATTACATGAGTGAAGTGCATCAGGAATGACATCAGTTTTGTATGTTCCTGTACCTCATCTCTTGTGGCAGAACCTGCCATCATAGAAGTAGATAGTCTCTGTAGTTTAGGAATTAATCCTTCATTTCCAGATGAACCTAATAATTTCTCCTTCACTGATAGTAACTCAGGGAATGTCAGGTAGTTATTTGGATCATTCAGACGATTAATAATATTGCTAAGTGTCAGAGAACCTTGTAATACTCTCAGTGTTTTATAGAAAGCTTCCTGTTTAGATAAGGTAACAGGTAGACCACCCTTATCATATTCATATAAGGAAGGATCACTCTCTGATACTAAATCAGCATTTTTGTGACGAGGTATGGCAGCAAAGAAGTCTTTCAACTCATCTTTAGCATTCTTAATAGCCTCTTTCTCATTACCTGATCTATTATACTCATAATCAGATGATTCTTCTGGCTTGTTATCCATGTCATCTAATTCTTCTCCTACCTCTTCTTCCTTCTCAAAGTCAGCTAAACTTTCTTCATTAACTATTTGGTTAACAATCTCTTGGTTTTTACCAACGAACTTTCTAAGTGACTGATACTGAGATGTTTTGAAGTATGCACGCATGAAGTCAGCAAACTTAATGAAGTCTTCATTACCATTCTGTTCCAGAATAGTGTTCAGAGCATCCTGATAGAATTTCAGTGACTCATCACTAGCTTTCATTCTTTCCTTAACACTCTCATCCTCAGTAGCATCTATCTCATTTTTCAGATCAGAACGTGTTATATCTAACTGATTCTTTTTGTTAATCAGTGTCTGTTTTACTAACTCATTTAATTCTTTGAGACCCTCAGTAGTAAGAAGGTCTGTAACAGTAATATCATTAACTGATAGGTACTGTCCTAATGTATAGTCAGTAAAGTCCCTAAATTTCAGGAATGTAATGTTATCTAATACAGTATCCTTACCTGTAGCTGAATCCACGAAAAATGAATTCATATGGGTAAAGATGGCATTATTTACACTGAAGTTAGTTTTGTTGAATGTTCCAGTATATAATTCATTGAATAGATCATTATAAGAGAATGACCCATTACTCTTGAACCATTGGGCAATTGCTTTGATAGCTGCCCATATCTTTTTGAACCAAGATTTTGGAGCAGGATTTCCCTTAGGGAATGTATAAGCAGAAGGGTTTTGTGCATATTTACGGAACTCTTCAGCCATGAACTCTTCAATATCATAGAAGTCAGCATCCTCAGTATTCAGGGTTCTACCATCTCTTGTAGTAAATTCAATACCCTCTCCTTTAACTTTATCGTAGAGATTTGTCTTCTCTCTTTTAGTCATGTATAACTGAGTGAATCTGTGCCAACCTTCGTGATAAGCTACACCCTCATTAGATTTCTCATATAATTTTATTACATCTATGAAGAATTCACCACCTACAGGAGAGTTAGCAATCTTCATAATTTGAACTCCTGCATCACCTAATTCTGGGAATACTGATTGAAGCCATGCTTTACCAGCCTGTAATGATTCTCTTGTAGATAATTTATCATTAGGGCTAAAGGACATCTTTAATCCTTTGTCACCCGGTTTTATTCTACCTCTTCCAAAGTTAATTGGAGAGAATGGGTTGAATGGTTTTACATCAGAACTGTCATCTTTGATTGGTGCAGTCTTCTGATATATACTATCAATCTGTTGTTTGTAGGCATTGATTTCTTTCTGTAATAACTCAGGGTGGGAGTTTTTGAATGATTTCTTCTCATATCCTGAGATAGAGATTTTATAGTTACCTACATTGCCTTTCTTACCCATCACAATTGTTGGGTTATTCATAAAGGTAGTCAGATATATAACGTCATGATTACCAGATGATTTTAATCCAGTAACAGTCTGCATAATCATATCATATACAGCTACTTGTTTACCATGCTTACTTTCCTGAGTAGGAGTATTGTAACCATCGGTAGTTTTAATATCTATGACAGTGAATGTACCATCTGGTTTGATGGCAATTAAGTCTAACTCACCTCTTAATCCAATCTCTGCTGAGTAGATGTAGAATTTCTTTTTCTCCTCTTGAGACAGAGAAGAATTATCGATTATAGTACCCAAATCAGTTATGTAGGCATCCTGATAATTACTCTGGATGAAATTGATGGCGTACATCATATCATTCAGATAATCATCCATATATCTGTTTAGGATAGGTGTAGTACCCTCTGTTTTAGGTATAGATGTGTTCTCAGAGAAACGTTTGAATGACTCCACGAATTCTTTGTCAGTAAGCATATTCTTTTGGAACTGCTCATAAGTAACAGGATTTCTGAAGAATTTTCTGATTACTGAGTCAGTTAATGTACCAGCACGAGTTCTCAGGTTATCTGCCGGAACTACATTTTTGATTGTAGCTTTATTAAGGAAGTCAGATACTGATGCTAATTTAATAGGTGTACCATCTTTAGTTTTGGCAATAGGGAATTTCCATATAGGAGCATTTAACATGTTACTTCTAACATATCCAACTTTCTCCTTAATAGGAGTGAATTGTTTCCCTATATTTTCTAAGTGAGTACTTACACTCTCTCTTGATACAGTAGATGGGATATTTTCCAGCTTACGTTCAGTAAGACCCAGTAGTTTTCTTAACTCTTCCTCATTCTTAAACTTCTCAATATTCTCAATGGAGAATTGTGAGTATGTTCCCAATACCTTGGAAACTAACTCTCTTAATCCCTCATCTTTAGGGTCTAATATAAGGTATAGATTATCAGCAGCATACTGAGTCATGGCAAAAGAATACTGTTGAGCATCCTTCTGCATATCTTTCTTTACAAAAGACTCATATATAACGTGATATACGTTCTTCAGAATTTCTTCCGGAGAACTAACTTGGTTGACTGTAACCAGTCTTCCAAGTAACTTAAGTGTAGCTTCTTTCTGTGTCTTATTTAATGCGCAAATCATTAGCAATCTGTTTTTGTGAAGTCATCATCGAAGTTTTCTTCTTCCTCATGTTTGGAGAATAGTAAGTCTGACTTTTGCTTGTCATTCATATCATCTTCAATTGTAACCTCTGTTAATTTAGGGGCTTTATTTTCCTGCTCCCTTTGGTTCTCTGCCTTATTTAAATCATCCATATTCATATCCAAAGATAAGCCAATTCTTTTATTTATACGACTATATCCTTCAATATTTCCTTTTTTAATTGTTGAGGCTGAAGTCATTACGTTCCTGTTGACGAAACGCATGTAGTTATTACGTCCATCTCCCAGAACTCCCTGAGCCAATTCTACCTCATCATCCAGATCATAGAATATCTTGGAGAAGTTTAATTCACTGTTTTTCAGGTCATCTACTGTAGTTAGTTCACGTAATTGTTCAGGTGTCACATCAGGTGTGTTCAGGAACTTCTTAAATTTCTTTAGGTTGATAACCAATAAGTTACCATTACCCAATCTTCCTAAGTTCAGAACCAAGAACTTATCTGGACGTAACAATGCATTAAGTGTAGTAAGATTTTCTTTAGTTGCCTCAAGATTACCCTGTATAGCAGCCTCAAAGAAATTCTGACCATTCTCAGCTTTAAGTAAATCCCAGATTTTCTCCCCTTTCTCATTTGTAACTTCTCCTAGTGGAAGTGCATGAAACTCAGCACTTTCTGAACCACCATTCCTATCGTTGATATTAGATAATAGTCTAAATTGAATACGTTGGGCTCTTCTGTAAACCCCATTCATTATAGTGTCTTCCAGAGGGATTTCACCTCTTTCATCTCTTAGATGGCCCTTTTCCCATAAATCTTGTGCAGATTTAGTAGGAGCATTCTTTGGTATATTTGAGTAACTATTGTCAGTACCTTCCCTATATAACATACCTTGTGTAAGGAATGAGATAGAGGCTGTTACAGTGCCTTTTCTGATACTATCCTTCAGCATACTCATTACATCTTTCTCAGCAAATGATGGGTGTAACTCAATAGGAGGGTTAACAAATGTTCTCTCTGAACCCATTTTACCACCTTGAGGTAGATTATATAGGGCAGTTTTTCCTGTTAGAGGATTGATGAAAGTCATCAATGGAGCAAGAGGGAATGGGGGTTTAACCACATCCTGTCTTCTTTTTCCAAGATTTGCTTTCTCATACATCTCCATATCAATGTACATAAGGATAGGTAAACCTTCCTTAACTGGCATCCCTTTGTCATTGAAACTCAATGGGTTACCTTGTTTGTCGGCAACTATACCAACAATTACATCATTTTGAGATAGTGTTAATCTGATCTTAAAATCATTACTGTCTAATTTACCTGTCAATAGGTTGTCAGTAAAGTTAAAACGTGCCAGATTATTGTCGGCAGTTTTCAGATTACCATCTACTAAATCTCTTGGATTGGATGTATTTACATTTATGTTACCTGTAAATTTACCTTCATCTGAGTGGTAATCAATCCTGTTATTGTGAACTTTCATATCCTCCTTCTCAGCCTCTTCTTTGAATGTTGTTTCATTCTCCAAAGCCTGTTGGTGAAGACGGTATGCTTCTCTTACCTCATCCAGTAGAGTAGACGGCATTACATTAGTACGTACATCAGGAACCTCAACTGTTACAGTAGGTGATGCCTCTACAGTTGGTGTAGGAGTAATTTCCAGATCATTGTCTTCTGGTTCAGGTGTTACTTCTGGTACAACATCTTTAGCTTGTTCATCAACCTTAGGAACAGCATTTACATCTGTTGCAGGTTGTTTCTCAGTCTTAGAGTCAGCTTCTGGATCACCTTTCTTAACATCTTCTACTTTACTCTGTACAAATAGAGTTACTAAATCCCTCAAATTCTGAGGAAATCCTTCAGGAGATTGTTGTATGGCAACTGCTAATTGTGCAGCAGCAGCATCCAAATTCTCATCTGTATATCTCTCATCTATTTCTTTCAGAGCAGCTAATAGTTGTTTTCTTATGTCATCTTTGGATGGTGTATTATTCTCATCCATTTTCTGTTGTGCAGCTTCCTTAATCTCATCTAGTGATGCCACATCTGGGTCTAAATTCAATTTGCTTCTAACAAAATCCTTCATACCATTCCATGCATCCATACCAGCCTTACTCACCAGATTCATGATTCTACCAAGAGTAGTTGATTCCTCTTCTTCCTTAGGAGTTGCTGGAGGGTTGGCAGCTTGTTGTTCTGCTTGTTCTCTTGTTAAACCTGAGTCAATAGCTTTTTGTTGTTGTTCCTCAGTCATGTTAGTTACCTGAGCTTCAGTATAACCTAAATCTACAAGTTTAGCTAGACGTGTTTTGGATAATTTATCTGCCCAATAATCTACAACCTCATTATACTTCTGGATACCTGTATTAGGATCAGAGTATTCTTTAATCAATTTGTCATGAGCTTCTACTGCACGTAAGAAGTCCTCTTTACCCATCTGATACCCAAGGTAATCATTTATGGACTCCATGATCTCTCTTTCCTGAGTAGCAATATCACTATCCTTCTCAAATACCATGTCACTGATATTACCAGTAACATGTTCTGGAAGTGAGTTTTTTCTCATCTCAATCTGTGCATTCACCTTATCTAAATCCTTCTGGAAGAAGTCTTTTGAGTCCGGATCAAGATTATCTTGTTTTAGGGTATAATCTAGTGCATTCCTTCTGGCAATCAATGCATTATATGAATTGAATGTGTCCACAGAACGGAATGGGTTATTCTCAGCTTCTAACTCTGCATATCTGGCAGCAGTCATTTTTGAAGCTTCTCTCTGAGCAGTATAGTCAAATATAAGAGACTTGATAGCTCTTTCCTTCTGGAAGTAAGCATCTGTTGTCTCTCTCTTACCTGTCTTCTCATTTACAGGATTTACGAACTTGATACCATCAATGTTCTTGTATTCATTATATAAAGTCTGTGCAACATTAGCCCAGTGAAGAGGATTTTCAGCAATCTCAGGATCAACTCCATACATTGCTAACTCATCTTCAGACTTGTTACCCCAGTTCTTAATTCTTTCTATTAAATCCTCACCAGTACCATTCAGGATATGAGCTTTAAGAAAATCACCGAATAATAAATACTGTTTATTTTCTCTCTCTGTTGGGTCTGTTAATTGGTCAAGTGTGATTCTCCTATTGGATACAGATGCAACTTTGGATAATTTTTCATTTAGTTCATCAACTCTTCTCTGAGCTTTCTCTTCATTGATAGTTTTATCCTCATTGTAAATATCAATAGGCATAGTATTGATAGACATCCATGCATCTCTAGCATTCTTAACGGCTGCTACAGTTTCAGCATGTTCTCTATTCTCCCTTCTTCTTTGACCTTCAGGAAGGAAAGATGTTTTGGTAACACGTAGTCCATTGTTCATCAGAGGGTTTCCATCTGCATCTACCTGAGGTATTTTACGTGATCCTGAGAATTTTGAAAATAGACCACCACCTAATACACCAATAACAACACCAGCCATTATTGAGTCAGCAGCTTCTCTATCTTTTCCTTTGGCAGAATCTACAGTTTGTTTCATTAACTGTGAGAAGAAATTGGTAGCTTTCTCTGTATATCCTTGAGAAGGAGTATCTTCACCCTTTCTTTCATATTCACCTCTGGCTACACGTTGAGCAGCTAACTGGGCATTTTCTTCCCAGTAACCTTCCATGACAGCAGCTTTAGCACCATTCATACCATAATAGTATAGACGGTTTCCCCACTTGTTATCAGTGAAGAATTTACCAACTAAATTACCTGTCTTATTTTCTATTAGACCAGCAGCATTTATCTTGGAACGGAATGGGTTAATTCTATTTCCAACAGCTTGTTGGAACCATTTATTCTCAAATGCATTAGAGAATGACAGGATACCCATATTAGTACCAAACTGGAAAGGTGCATTTTCAGCAGCTATTTGTTTAGCCTCATGTTCTGAGTAACCCTTCTCTACTAATTCTTTTACTGTAGCATTGAAACCTTCTTTAGTTTCAGCTACACTCTCCATAGTAGTATTGAATACGTGAGCAGTAATACCACCTACATTTCTTGAACCTGTTAGGAATTCTAATCCAGCACCTGTACCTCTGGCTAAACGTGAAGCAGTTGTAGCTTCCCCTACACCAGCAGACATTAACTTTCCAAATCTTCCTAACTTACCTGCCTTACCTAATACTGCTGCTTTACCAAATAAAGTACCGGGAACAGCAAATTGTAGTAGGAAACCTGCACCATCAGCCAAATCATTCATCCAGAATGTTGGGTCTGTCAGTTTAGCAAAAGCTCCTTTATCATCATAATTGATTGATCTATAAGTAGGTAGGATTTGTTCCTTTGTATAGTTATCAGCATCTTCCATCTTACGTGCTAACCAGTTGTCAGAAACGTCAGCCCAGAAGTTATTTTGTTGACCACCTAAGGATTCATTTAATTCCTCCATACCATTCCAAGCCATTGCACCAATGTCACCAACCATACCTACAAGTCCTGTAACGATCTTGGATAATGCTCTACCTGCAAATGTACCTGTACCTCTCCATATTTTTCCAAATAGGGAATAGTTATTCCATACATTCTTGTGGTAGAAATCATCATTCTCTGCTAATGTAGCATAGGGGTTAAAGCCAAACTTAGTTTTACCAGCTTCACTCCACCAATGGTCAGTTGTATATTTGTCCTGACCTTCTTGGTATTTTACTAAATGATCTAAACCATAACCTTTGGTTAAAGCTTTGTTTCTTGCAGCATCCTGAGACATATAATTCTTAGCTATTTCATTTAGCTTAGGATCAGTTGATGTCAGGAAGTCATTCATGGACATACCTTTAGTCTTAAGAAGATCGTCTGTTGACATATCCTTAGGTACTGTAGGTATTGGGCTATGTTGAATATCAGGCACGTTAAAATCACTGTAAAGAGATTGAACCCTCTCCAGTGTGTCTAATTGCGTAGAAAGTAGGTTGTCACTAAAGACACCTACTTCTAATTCTGATGGTATAGTAGATATGTTATCTGCCATTATCTATGTGTTCTAAAATAAAGTACTAATTCTTCTGGTGTAGTAAATGATTGATAGTTGTCATCCCAACTTCCGTCTTTTCTTTCTACTGCTGGAACTAACTTGGTCTGACCATTCATTTGTACAGCTTTTACCTTGACATTAGCACCAAATGGTGTTTTAAACATGACATTCGGGTATGCAAATGTAGTTCCATCCCTATTCTTCAAATCTTCAGAACTGTAATATCCAGTCTTAGATTTCAGCATAGTTCCCATAAGTGATTGGAAACTTCTGATACTACTGATGTGAGACTGTTGTTCTGTTGTTGGAGTATCTGGTAGTGCAGGTAATACATTTGGTATAACCACCACATTCTTTCCACCTATACTCTTCAATTGAACTGCTGGATTTCTTCTGTATGCTTTGGCATATTCAGAATCATCTGTTGTCATATTGATCTCATTACCTTCATCATCTAAAGGTATTACATACAAGTCTTTACCAGAAGGATCATGTCCAAATAGACGGTATCCATTCTTCTCATTTGAGTCTCCAGATACACCTAAAGTTGTTTTAATTCTGGCATCTACTCCCGGATTCTTTTTAGGGTCTAAACGTGGAGTTGCATATGGGTTTGTAGAATAATAGTCATCATTGAATAACTTATCAATGGTCTTCTGTATATTCTCAGTTTCTTTTGTATAAGGATCATCTTGGTAGATTACTCCTTTATCATTAGCATAGAATCCTTCACGATATATGGTTCCCATACCTGAATTTATCTGTTGTCCCGGTACATAATGTACTCCTTTGACAGTCTGACCTCTTCTTAAAGCTGATAACTCGTCAAATGTAAACTTGGTTCCACCAACATCATATGATTTACCCTTTATTCCTATCTGATTCTCTGCTGTTGCATAAACAGCTTTACCTCTAATATCAAGATTTGAGAAGTTTTCTTTAGTAGTATTATAGGCTTCCATTAACTCTCTGAATTGTTTATCCTGCTGTTCAACAGGTTTCTTAGAGTGCTGGTCAGCCCAGTTTAATATGAAGGCATGAGTAAAATCACTCTTTTCTGTATTAGGGTCTTTTGAAAGAATGTAGGAAGTCAGAGTTTGATAAGCTCTGTCCAAAGCACCTCTAGCTGTAGACAATTCAGAACGGTAACTACTCTCATTATATTGATTTGCAGGAGTATCTTCTGTAGCTACTGGTGTAATTACATCAACAAAATCCATAGGGATTTCTCCGGCTTCTTGTTTCAATTTACGTGATAGTATAGCACGTAGGATAATATTTTCCCTATCTGCTGCTCTATCTAACTCATTTTGTTGTGCTCTTTCAATAGCATTGAACTGTGCAATACCGGCAGCATTAGCTGTTAGTTTACGTGATGTTTCATCACTCTTAAATGCTTCCCCTAAAGCAGCATAGTTCTTATTTAAGTAGATACCCTTAGCTAAAGTTTGGAAATTCTGAGTAACATAGTTCATGGCATTTCCACCAACCATTTCATTATATTCCTTCTTACGGTTATCAACTTCTGCTTGAAGTGCAGGAACCATGTCTTCTAATTCTTTTAATTGTGCTCTCTCAGATTCAGATATACCTCCAGCTTTTATGGCAGAGATTTTACCCTGAACAGCTTTCAATTGAGTTTCCTGTCTACCATATGCAAACTGTTGATGGTCAGCTACTAATAAATCTGGATTGGCTTTATAATATGCCCAACCATCTACACCCATCTGTTCTTTAGCTTTTTCTGATAACCCCATCATAAAACAGTTAGATGTCTCAGATGAGTTTGCTCCAGTTTTGGAGAAGTTATCAAAATACATGTAGTTTGATGCTACATCTTGCTTTTCTCCACCAGAACCTTTACAATTCTTTAGGATAGATGCATATTCTTTTGTTGGATTGTAGTAAGGTGTAAATTTTCTTTTTCCTAATTTACCATACAACTCTTCCAGTAATGCAGGGTCTCTGGGTAAATCCTTGTTGAAATTCTCAAATCCATCAAGTGAATATGCTAAATTTCTTTGTGTATAACCTTCCCCTTCTGCTCCAGTAGAAGATAGTTTTCTTCTTTTGTAACCTTCTGCGTCAGTGTAGATTGATTTTAATGTCTTAGTTAACTGATTATCATACATGATAGCCTTATCATTTAGAAGAGGCTTGTATATATTAAACCCCTGTCTTTGGACAGAGGGATCGGATAAGTCCATAGAAGAAAGTTTGGTTAACTGTTTTTCAGCCTGATCCATGAACTCTTTCTTCACCTGTTTATTGGCATCCAAAGTTAAATCCAGATTCAAGGCGTTGTCATAGTAAGACTTCACTTTCCTTGCTCCTGCCTTCCAAAACTCATCTATAGCAACTGAAGCCTTAGCAATCTCATTTATAGGGAGTTCGTAAGGTCTAAAGTTGGATATTGCCTGATAATCGTTTCCTGAATATGGTGATGATGCTGCCATTGTGCAAAAATATTGATTTTTAATGTTTTATCAAAGTTAATCTCTCAGATTATTATCTGAATGGATTCTTAACTTTACCACCCTTCTTCTGTCCATAAGGACTGAATCCGGAATTATTGTTCTTCAAATAAGGCATAATATTCTTCTGTCTGTAGGCTTTTTCCAGTAATTGAGCTTTCTGGTAAGGATCAGTCACCTGTCCAATAGCGTCAAATAAATCTTGGTAAGCTTCTACAGTATTGTCTGCTGAAACATCTCTGATGTCCATTTTGTTACGCATGAAGTCACCTGTTCTCCAGTCATAACTGTAAGCAGGATTGTTCTGGGAAAGTAGGTTATAAGCCAGTTTCTGGTTAGTTTCCACATCTCTCAGGACGTTATTCATAGCATTATTAGCAGCAAACTGACGTAAGTTATCAAAGTTTTTACGTCCTTCTACAGCCTGTTGGTAGTATTGTTGGTCATTACTCATATTAACCATACTCTCATTATTACGAACCTGATTGTTATATTGACGGAACTGGTTCTGGATTTGAGCATTCTGGTTGTCATACTGAGTACGAATATTAGGAATTGCATTTAAAGCTGCTCCATAAGAAGCTGCTGCTTGTGCATTTCTCATAATAGGATTAAGTGTTCCTAAAGCACCTAACTGTTGAGAAACCTGACCTTTCACATCTCCCACTGTTTGTTCTGGGTTCAGTAATGTAGGATCAGCATATGTTGCATTGTAACGTGAACGATATGGCATATATCTCCTAACATTAGCATATTGACCCCAGTTATAAAGCTGAGACAACTTCTGCCAAGGTGTGAATTCCCAGTCTGCTCTCTTCCAACCCTGAGGATCACCACTAACTTCACCGGGATTTGGGCCGGGGATATTCTGAGGTGGAGGAGGAATACTATGCATAGGGGGCTCAGTATCACGTTCTCTTGGTGGATGAGTTTGAGTTTTTGGAGGATTCATAATCTCTCTGATGGCATTAGCCCAACGAATACCAATCTTCTGGTCAAATCTGTTTCTTTTATCAGAAGGATTTGCAATAGAAGGGTCTTCATATTGTGTATGCCATTTATCAATGATAGCTTTATTCTGAGGTGATGAACTATACAACCACTCTTGGAACTTCTTGTTATCTTTAGGGCCAGTATATCCTAATCCTTGTGCAACTGCATCCCAATTCTTTAAATCATCAAACTTATCGGCAGCATTAGTTACACCAAATCTATTTTGGAATATAGGTAATTTATCACCTTGCCATAAGCCCCAAGGTATTGGATTGATTCCTGCTGTAGTAGATTTATTTACTGCTGGAGGTGTAACAACATTAGCTACATCTACAGGAGGTTTATAATTTCTACCTTTTCTTGTAGTACGTGGTGATGCAGGTGGGAACTGTTGATTGAATGGTAGGAATGGATTACCACCCACCTGCATGTAAGGGTTACCAATAGTACCACCATATTTAGCAAACTGTTTACTTTCATCTACAGCATCTCTTGTACCTTCTTCAAATACCGGTGCTGCACCTACTGAGAATGAAGGTAATCCATCTGGGAAACCTTTCTTAGCTTCCTGTAGATAAGCAATATTACCCAAAGTACCAATATATTTCTCCAACATCATAGCAGAAGATTTTCTTGCCAACTCGTCTTTATATGGGTCTTGTATGTTGTTAATCAATGTGTTATAATGTTTTACATCGACATTTTTCTTAACAACTTCAGCAGGAGTATTCTTTGTTGGAGATGATGATCCACCTAATTTAAGCTGGAAAAATTCCTTCTCATTATCTGATATGGATAAATCCTTGAAATCAGAGAAGACAAAAGAATCTGGCTTAAGTAGTACATTCATACCACCCTTAGAGTGTTTGTCACCATTAGCTTTGAATAAAGCTGATAGATCAGGCTGGAGAACTAATTCTCCTCCCTCAATCTCCACGTTTGAACGATATGGGTTTTCCTTAATTGTTGTGTTAATATCAGGTTGCCCATTTAGTGAAGGATTGTCTTTAGCAGTATCACTGAAATCATCTGTGAAGAAGTAGGTCTGCTTATATGTTGCATCATTTATTTTACTTGGCATATTATTTATTTTGGTTCTATGTGATAGTGGTTGTTATGGTAGACTACATCGTAATTAGCACGAAAGTACATCTTTTTTTCTTGTGGTAAATTATTCCAGTCTGCTGGTTTCATATCTACAGCATCTCCTGTTAAATGATATGAATTTTTTGCTCCAATCCCTTGTTTAACAAGTTGTTGTTGCTGTTTAGCGTCTCTAAATATGGAATTGAATTGAGGAGTATATCCTAGTGCGTTTGTTACTTCCCCGATTATTTTCTGACCATACTGACCTATATTCTGATTTCCCCATTTACCAGATGAGATTTGTCCTGTGTATGAGGTTGGTAAATCTTCCTCTTCTTCATCAAACAGAGCATTTCCAAACATATCTGGTTTACGACGATATGGATTTTCAAATGACAATTCTGCCTGTTCCATAGCTAAGTCTGACTCAACTCTCTGTTGTAGAAGTCTTTCATTCTTAAGTAGTGATGGAGCTTTATCTTCATCCTCTATTTCCATAGGTTCTTCTGGTTGTATAATTTCTTCCTCTTCATCATCATCAAATAGGTATGAGTATAGTTGATCGTTACTAATACCTCCCATTTGATATGGATTTCTTGCTGGCATTTCTCTCACAATATCTCCTTCAAACTTGTAAGGGTTTTTGGAGAATGCCTTCATCTTCTTCTTATTACCTTTGTTGTCTATCCCAATCAAATCCTTTGGAGTATTTGACATATCAATAAGACCTCTGGGTGTGAAAATATCAATAAAGGGATCGTTCTGGTAAGGTGAGTTCTTAGAATACCCCAGTATCGATTTCATATCCCCACCCATTTGTTTCTTAGGTTTAATTTTATTCCACTCATCTTCATATATCCTATCATATATTTCCCAACTATTTCCCTCTATTCCCATCTGCTCTAGTAGATTCCAGTCATATTTATCATAAACAGACAGGTATCTCCCTGTTTCATCTTTACCGGGAGCTAGTTGGTAATGTCCTAAATTAATTGAACTGCCACTATGAGGAGCCATTTTCTTTGGTGAATTTGATAGGTAATTATAGTACTCATCAAATGTTTTATCCTTTATCTCAAGAGGTATGTAGGCTGGATTTTCCTTCTTAAAGTTTTGCTGTTGCCAGTTGATTTTCTCAGAATAACTCCCGTCTGTTAAATCCTGCATCACATCATTCTTCAGATATGGATAAGTGTAATATTTTGCTGAAGGATCAGTTTCTTTTGATGGTCTATATTGAGATTCAGGTCTTTCATTCTTATTGAAACCTGCACCTGTGAAATATGTCAGAACATTTCTGACCATATTATTACCAGTCTCGGAAGTACCCTGTTTATAGTTACTATCAAATCTTGTTGGTTTATAGGATACTTCTGGTTTACCCAAATAGAAGTCAGCAACATTCCTTGGATCAGGTGTTGTTCCTCCTCTTTGATACTTACCTTTATATCTTTTCTTTAGTGCCATTTTCTTGCATTCTTTGAAATCTGTTCACAAAAATATAGAAGTTCATCCATAGATAAATCAGATTTCATCTGGTTAGTTGCCATACATACAAGCTGTATGTTTTCCTTAGTATATCCTTCCAAAGGGTTAATTCTATCAAGACTTACATTAGTTGGTGTTCTACCATTGTTAAATATGTAAGTCATTTGTATACCTGATATTGCACATTTACCATCTTGTAAATCCCATAAATCTTGAAGGTCTTCCAATGTTATTTTCATCTCAAAACCAGATTTCTTTACTCTATCCTTTGCAGCAGCAATCCTTTCTACAAGTATTCTTCTTAGGTCTTTTTGACCTCTAGTAGATGCTCTTCTTCTTTCATAAGCATCATGTTTACATGATTTACATCTTCTATCTTTACAATCTCTGTGTGTATTTGTAAGATTATCATCAAACAAAGGTGTATCTTTATAATTCTTACAAATATAGCACAATAATTCTCCATCAGAATTGAATTGAATGAATTTAGTTCTATGTCCTTTCTTTTTTACTTGTTCCATGACCTACTGTTTTTTGCAAACTGTGCTCTTTTTCTTATAGTTGCTGAAGGAGAATTAAGTCCTTTCTGAATACATTCATCTGTTACTTTTCCACCACAGTAGTCTGTAAATTTACCTTTGTTCTCAGGTTTAATGTGAATACCACCTTCTTTCTTCTTTACAAATTTACTTAGGAATAATTGTGGTACTAACTTTCTGGAAACCACTGTTTTATCATACTTCTCTGCATCAGAAAATTTATATGTTGCTCCATTAGAGAATGGAGGCCCAAAGTAATCTACGTGTTGTAAACCACCATATTTTTTCATCTTAAGTTTACCACCATACTTTGAGTAAAGTGAGTAAGGATTTGGTTGGTAGTCTGTAGTTGGCATAGGATTCATCATACCTAAAGCTGTTTGCTGGTCATAATCATATTGATTTTGACGTGCTCTAGCAACTCTACCTGAAATCTCTGAACCCAAAGCTGTTAATCCCATTATACCTAATCCTAGATTCTGTCTCCAGTTTTTTGGAGTAGCTGGATTTCTTTTTCTCTCAGCAGGTGAATTGACAAAGTTATAGTACTCCTGTGCAGAAGTATAACCTTTTGGTAAATCAACAATACCCTTTTCTACACCTTCAATAAATCTTGGAACACGTGGTGACATTCCTAAATCTGATGTATCCATTTCTGGGTAAATTATATCCTCAGGTCTGATTAGTTGATTATAACTACTCAAATCAATCCTACCACCAGATTGTAGTATACCACCTCTCATTTTAGAAGCTATTGAAGGAGAGTCCATTCTGTATTGATCTAATAATGTAGGATCAGTGATACGATTTGTACCTCTTGATATTTGGTTTGTCCAAACAGAGTTAGGTATTTTATAACGACCTCTTGATTCATCAATATCTGTACTATTTGGTTTATAGTATTGGAAATCAACCCATTCCTGAGGTGCTGCTGTATTAACAACACCTGCATCTTCTACAGATTGAGAATCTCTATACCTCTGTGATGCCATACCCAAAGCATGTTGGTCAGGGCCAAAGAAGTGTTCAGTAAGAGAAGCTCTTGCTGGTTGAGGTGCAGGGGGTTGTGGTCTCTGTAGAGACTGAAGTAAATCTGTTGTACGTGCACCAAGCATTCCATCTACAAATGAACCTGAGTTAGTTTGACCATACTTTCCCATTACAGCATTGTATGCTTGTGGTTGATTTTTCTGGGCATAACCAAATAAGTCTTCCTGTAAATTCTTATTACTGTCAGTACGGAAACCATACTGTTGTGCTAATGCAGCAATTTGCTCAGGTGTCATATTTGAATTATTTATCAATGATGACTGACCTGTAGGTGTTATGGAACCTGCTACAGTATTGGACTGTACATAGGGTTGCAATCCACCTGCTTGCATTTTTCCACCACATTTCTTACAATTCTTTGGGTGTTTCATTATCTAATAGATATTTGTTTTTTTATATTATATATCTTGCAGATGAATTTGTTTTCACCTGAGACTGTCTTAATCAGACGGAACTTATTCCAGTAATGTCTGAATTTCTTTCTTTGCTCCTCTGGTTTATCTACATCCATACCAAGAGGATTAATTACATTTTTGTAACCACTTTCATCTGTTGGGAATAGGTGGAAATCACTATTGGTAAATTCACCTCTGTCCTTTGTTGCATCCCAGAACATATTTACTCTGTATTTGTTCTCCTCTTTAGAGAATAGTACATTCCATGCTACGGGATTAACAGTGTCCTTTGATGGATATGCTAAATCTCTTTCTGGGTCTGAAGAAGAATAATTCAACTTCAGAAGTGGGGATATTTGTTCTGTGTTTCTAACTATCAGAGCATCAAAGTTTTGATGATGTACATGGAAACGATCTCTACCGAAATTCTTGTATTTATATACTTCTAACAGGTATTCCATAGAACGAACTGTGTGTACCTGTTGACCTGAGTTACTAACAAACTCTATTTCAAACGGCCAATCTACAGTATAGAAATTACAGTAGCTATCATATCTTTCATTATGTTTCCATACCCCATTATCCTTAACTGTCATAAAGTGATTATCCTGCTGGATTACCCAGTCTGGATGCCAATCATGATAACTTACGAATCCTTTCTCTAGTGGAGAATAAGATAAAGTCCATGATATATCCTTGAAGTATGTTGAATTGTGTAGTGAAACTTCATTATTTCTGTAGAAGAATTTACCATCTCTGTACTCAATATCATCTACCAACTCTGGAACAGGGACAAAATCCCTCTTAGTTATGTACACTGTTTCATAGAATGAATCAAATGCCATTAGGTATCCAACACCATTTACAGGATTCTCCTGTTTTTCATATGTTGGGAAGTAATCATATAATGATATTGGCATATAGTTTTTGCACCAGTAAGATACACCTTGTCTTGCCACATCATCTAATGATTCTGTGAAATTCATGATTCTACCTTGTACAGCAGATGGATAGTATCTACCTAGATGTGTGTTAGCAAAAGCATAACGTGATGTACATGCACCATAGTTATTATCTGTAGGCATAACTTCACGTGGGTCTTGTGCGAACAAACCGCCATCTCCGATTGTTACTTTTCTACCTGACTGTTCTAATTCTAAGAAATCTCTACCCATAGATACGAATGGAGATGATTTAGAGAACAGGAATATAATTCTATCCTGATCTAACTTATGCATTCCTGTAAGGGAACCAAAATCACTCTCTCTAAAAGCAAAGTAGTTTGCTGGTAGGAAATACTGCCAGTTATCTACTTCCTGTAGATTGAATGAAGGTAGTGAGTAAATTACACTGTTTGGCTGTTCTGCTGGAACTGGATCATTAGGATCAAAGTTATATCTCTGTTGTGGAGCATATACCTCTGTTGGATACAGATCATTGTATGCACGTGACACAACAAATTCTTCTTCTCTATTCATTCTGTCTGCACGGAATATTTGAGATATATCCTTATTGTTTTTAGAGTAGAATGGCATTTCTGTCTTCTCTCTAAACTCAGCATGGTAATCACATTCTACTATGAAGTCTATTGCAGCATTATTGAATAGATACATGTAAGCATCATCAATACGTGCAATATTTCTCTTATCACCTTCCTTACAGTCTAAGTTATGCTTAGACGAGGTTGTACGTGAGAAACGTGCATAGTTAATACGTGTACCTGAGATTAACTCAGAGAAATCATACTTAGTTGAATCCATCCAAAAACGAGGGAAAGCTATATTTCTATACTTTCTGTAATCATATTCTACACCATCTGGGTAACGTGCATTAGTTACAGGATCAGTTCCGGCAATGTTCTGTGAGAAGAACTGCATTTTCTTAAGGAACTGGAAACGTGTAATAATACAATCTCCACCATACAGAACTGGAGTGGTTGTCAATTCATCTTCAAATTTGAATATACATGAGTGCATTGATACTGCTGAAGATGAACCTAACTGACCATACTGATTAGGATTAGGCACTTTTGATGTGGCATAAAACATGGATGCTGTTGAAGACGTCTTCTTATCCAAGTTATCACATACACCAAATCCACTAGCTGTCTGACGTGTGGTATCCTTCACAGAAGGATCATTGAGAGGTTTGTTTAATTGTAGGTAAACAAAACGTTCTCTATTTAAATTATTTAATATCGTGTTATTTACAGTAACTACAGTTGCTGGAATATATGTTGCCGGGAATGTTAACCTTCTTCTTTTCTGACCTGTAGGAGTACATATTGATCTGTCAAACTCAGCTATGGCATTGTACTGATATACATAGTCTGTATACCCAGTAAAGTCATAGATTATTTGGAACATATCATCAGCAGCTTTAATACCTGAGAAGATAGAGTAAGGTATCTTGATACCTAATGATGCAATTACTGTCAAAATTGAGGTAATTGTTGATACATCAAATTTTCTGGCTAATATTCTATCAGTCACATATCCAACAATGTCCAGACCTATCAAATCTTCTACTGACTGGAAAGGATATGTTCTATCAAATTCCCATGTATCAGATGTACCTGATGATACACCTTCAGCAGAAATCTTAGCTTGTTTATTAGAACCTTCAGTTCTCTTACCTATTATTACTAATGCAGCTTCAATGAAACCTACAGCAGCAGCTAACCAGAATGAGAATTGGTTCATCAACTTCTGACGTGGGTGATTGAATACTTTCTCAAACTGACCTGTTACAGTAGCAATTTCCTCACTCTCAATCTTAATCTCTGTACCAAGTGAGTAACGTGGTTCAAATGATGTATGAGGTGAATAGAAAGCAAATCTATCCTGATAATAATCTACCAGAGGTGTAAAGTTTGTTTCTCTACCACTTTTATATACTGTTTGAGTAGATGATAAATACTGGTCAGCAGATAAGTCATTAACTGTGTAGTTGTTATACATGATAGTATCTCTTGTTGTAACATCTACGTATGAACGTATGTTAGACATAAGACCTCTTGCTACAACTGTACCATTCCCACCCTTTCTGTCAGAACGAGTAATTTTGTATCCAATAATATCTGGATTATCAAACTTTGGAATTTCAGAGAAACGAATACCTAATATGTTAATGTAAGTTACTCCATCTATCTTCTGATAACGTGGAACTTTACACTCATCAGGGAATTTATGATAACGAATGGGTGTATTTGCCCACTCACCAAACATATCAGTGTTGTCTGGGTAGGTATCTGTTGATTGGTGGTATCCTAACTCACCTGTACCTAATATTCTTCTATTACATTTGAATTCATCACCAGTAGGTATCATTCTACCTGCTGTATTCTCTACTTTCCAACGTGATATTTTCTCGGTAGGATCACAGTCATTAAACTGTTTATCATACTCATAAACATCTCCACTACTAACAATTGATAAATCATTAGATTCTGCTACTCTTCCGGGTATGTGATATTTCTCAGTTAATTCACCAGTATTATATACACCTTGTATGTAAAAGTCGTAGTTTTCATCCCTATAATATCCTACATCTAATCCTTCCTGTTCATAGTAATCTACAGGAACCTGTTCTACAACATACTCAGCTTTTATAGACATAGCCTTAAGCTGGTAATTTTCTTCAGGACGTGATACAAGATCACCTAACAGAAGATAGTTTGCATTGGATGATATGATACCAGCCTTTAACCAAGTCTTCTTTTGGATTACTAAGTTGGACAGTAATATTTCAGTATAGTTGCTATTAATGAAATCTGTTACAGAGACACTTCTTACCTTGGTAGAGAAGATACCTATTTGTTTGGCTAATTTGGACACACCCTTAGTTTCAGGGTCAATAAAGTTACCAACAACTACTAAAGCAAACTGGTCAAATTCTTGATCTAACCCACTGATTTTTACATCAAAGGAATTATTACCACTCTCACTGTAGAGAGGGATACGTTGGGATAATCCATACCAGTCACTAAATACCTGACCATCAACTACATAAGCAATAGCTACAGAGTACATACCATTAGGTACATTACCTACCTGAGTTTTTTGTAACTCAAGACATGGTGTATCAATCTTCTTAAACAGCAGTAAATCATCACATGTAGTGATAGATGTTGCATTCTTTAATTGAATCCTTCTTACAGGATTGAATTTATCTGTAAATGTGGCTATCACACCTTTCTGAAAATCCTTCTTAGCAACACCTGTTATAGGATATTTATCTGAGAAATTAAGACATCTTGAGTTAAGAAGTTTCTCATATGAACAAGCTATAGGATCACCTATACCTATCTCACTATTTATATTATCAGTTGAGAATATAAGTAGCTTATCATCAGGCAAATCAACGTGACCTATGATTTTATATGGTGCTGTGAAGCATAATTCATTTGAAGGTTCATTACCAATAGTCCCCAAGTCTCCATCCTTACTATTACGTACAGCATTACGTGCATGACTATAACTTTCCTCATTTAAGTATGAGGAGTTCATATCACTTACAAGTCCAGCCTTTGATGTAACATTAGTTGTTACCTGAGTTGTATTCTGTAGATTTTCAGCCATTATTCTTCATTTTCTTCTTCCTCTTCTGTATCAGAGGTATGGGGAGGTAACTCCCCCAATTGTATTTTCAATTCTTCCCATCTTCCAAATAGATCATCAAATGGTTCATTGATTAATATCTTTTCATCGTCGTATGTTTGGACGATAGTTTTTGATTTATTGTATTCTATTACTTTGTAAACCTCTTCAACAGGAATGGCTATCTGTCTCCAGACCCATTCTTTTGATTTGGCAATATCTCCTAAATCATATTTCTCTTCTGCTTCCATCTGTTCCTCAGATGTAAGGAGAACTTTTGCCTTTAATTTAATTAACATTATTGGAAGAATTTAAAGTATTGATTATACCAACCCATTTCTTTTTTCCTCTGCATTTGTACATATTCTCCAAATCCTCTGGATGTGGTAATATCAAATGCATCTAACCAAGCTTTGGCTTTCTCTTTCTGAGCTAATATTAGTAGATTTCCATCAGTTGAATCACTGTTGAATATAGCATCCAGCAGAATTTTCTCCTTTAAAGACCACTCATAGTATGGAGTAATTAGTGGATGAAATGGATATAATAGATTACCTTCTTCATCAGCCATTGTGCCCACATACATTATATATAATTCACCTGAACGAAAAGGAGTTATGATATGACCATCTTCTATACGAACAGCATATTTTCCCTTCTTAGTCATATTAGGTGATCCGGGATGACAAAATCCAAATGATCCGGGAACTACTTCTAATGGTATCCACTCTCCGGGTGAATGAACTGTTACATTCATTTCTCTTTTGATTGTTACACCATAAAATGTAGTACCTCCAAAGTCTTCTCTGGCTAGGTCTGCCTCATATATAACATCTCTATCAAAGTTATTATTAAATGGATTTCTTCCAATACTCACCATTGTAGATGTAGCTTTAAGGGCTGTAACGAAGAAAAGCTTCTCAAAGTTTAATGGAAGCCTTGCTCTAAAATCCTCAACAGGAATACATGCTTGTTTTATTGATCTGAGTCCTATTCCAAGTCTCTCATTACAATGCATAATAACCTTAATAAGATTACCCTCATCAATCAAACCTTCATCGTCAAATTTTCTGAAGTCCTGTTTAACAATAGCCATCAATTCATTAATAGGACGGTTCTCAAAATTTCTACTATTATTAGCATACATTTTGTCCTGTGCTTCCTTCATTTCATGAGGGTTTACAGGTAAGTTACGTCTATCAAAGTTTTCGTAGTCTCTAAGAAGTTCCATTAGCTTTTACGGGTTGGGTTTTTATCGATTTGTTCATCTTCGGGTAGACGTTTACTTATTCCTGCAAGTTGTTGCAATGCTTTTGCAAACATTTCTGCTTCTAACCAGTCAGGTATCATAAAACGTGTATCTAAGTAACGAACACATTCCTTATTTGGATCACATCCATTTAATTGAGTAACATCATCAGTCCAGAACCCTAGGATGTTAATATAGTGTGGGTTTACTTCTGGGAACCAGTAATATCCATCAGAAAAGAATACATAATTTTGATTACTCTTTTTTTGATATGGGTCATGTCTTTTATTCTGCCACGTAGTTGGAGTAGTTATAAAGAAATCTGTTGATCCATCGACAGATGTTACACTCTTTACAATAGGCCCATTGTTATCAATCCATATATCGGGAACTTTACATTCAGTACGATACATTTTACAGTTCGTCTTCACTGGACAACATGGATCAGTACTTGGAACTTCTATTACTCTTTGACAACCTAATGTCTGGAAGAAGTAGGTATTCTTATAGATACGTCCACTTGATATATCTCTCTTGATTAACCATTTAGCATGTTCCACCAACGACTGATAGAGAAACTGATTGCTGTAATTACTATCAGCATTCCTTTCTCTTAACTTGTTACGTAATGAATCAATTGCTTGTCTTTTTGTCATTGTTTTTTCATTTTTTGTCTCCAGACTGATGGCCCACCTAATGTGTTACGTGCTACACGTAGTTTATCAGGATTATCCAACATGTATTTATAGGCTAAGACGTTGATTTCTCTGGTCTCATCAAATGCGTAGAACTGGAGTATCTTATTGAATTTGACGGCCCACCTTCTCTCCCATTTTATCTTAGGTACTTTTCCCTTAGCATCAATATTGAGATGGTTTATTTGTACACCCTCTTGTTCAGATAGGTGATGATCTTTTGCTTTGAAGTTATGTGGCAAATACTGAAACTTTAATTCTCCTGTATATGCTCCTAATTTAACTCCTAATGGATTATAAATACAGTGATAACGAATTCTCTCTGCAATCTCACACCAAGTATCATAGAACTCTCTCCACTCTATTTCAGCATATTCAGGGTATTCTTTCCTGAATCTTCTCCATAAATCCTTGGTTATCACCATTTTAGAAAATTGTCCCTTCTTCATACGAGGGGCTTTTCTGTCATTTGAATAGGTTGGTTTCACTTCACAAATTATTTATTTCATACATTATAGCTATTCTCCCTTACAATATACACAATAATTTAGTCATATAAAAATTAACCTGCTAAATTAAAAAACCCTCCAACTCATTGAGAAGGAGGGTTTTACCTTACGAGGAAGTAGTATTTCTACTATTGTTCTAGGATTTTAGAACCAAATTGCTTGTGAGGTTATCTTGTAACTATCTTTTTGTAGTATTTCAAGTAGAGCCCCACCTTTAGTATTTCCAAAGTTTAAGTCACCATAGTCGGAATTACCGGCCAATGATTGTACATTCACATATCTACCAAACTTACCATTCTGTAAACCATGCTGGTGTAAGTCTCCCTTATAGAAAGTGATTGAATCATTATATGGTGAGTAACCTTTATTTTGTGCTAAGTCATATAAAAACAAGTCAGTCTTGTCATTTAGTACTGCTGGCATAGGTCTGATCTGGAATTTCTCATCCTTACCATGTCCAAACATAACAACATGTTGTCCATATTGGAACCCACCTACCATGTCAGTTATGGATTCTTGGATTACCCAAGGATATTTTGCATCTATCCACAACTTCAGTGCCTGATTAGCCATATATGACATTCCCAGACCTGAGTGATTACTGTTCTCCACATCATGTACATAGTAGTTCTGAGATATTCCTGATTCAAATATGTTAGTATAGAACTCCATTCTTGCAGCAACATACTCGTCAAACTGTTCCTTATTGCTCTTACTCTTTACCTCATGACCACCTCTAGTAGTCTGAGAGTTCCATCCATTTAGTTGGTCACCTAATGAGATGATATGTACCTCATCAAATTCCTGTCCCAAATCTGCTACTTCATCTAGTATCATTAACAGTCTATCCCTATAGGTGACATGAGGATTATCAAACAAGTTAGTTACGTTGATTGCACCTACGTGGTCATCAGCTAGGAGAATGTTTAAGCATCTATTGTTAAATCCTTTTGGAACAGACATTGGATTGAATGGTGTTCTTTCTACAGAAGACATGATTTCCAGTAACTTACTGTTTAGCTCCTTTCTATCATAGAAATCTTTTACTCTGTATCTAATATCGATTGAGTATGTCCATTTACCATTTGGTAGTAACTTATCCCAAACTCTAGCTACGTATGTATTTATCCCATCAACTCCTGCTAACTCTTCGATTTCTTTTGGTGTTAGAGGTTTGTCTGATTCGTATTTCTTTACAGTTCCATCTGGAGTAGTTTCTGATCCAGTATACTTCAGTGGTTCTGATTTAACCTGAACTTCAAAACTGTTTGCTGTATCATTAGCTCTTTCTATTGCCTCAGTCATTGCCATTATTTGTCTGGCTTGTGATTTGGCCTCATAAATTTCGTCCTTTGAACATTTCCATTGTTCTGCTAAGTATCCAGCACCATTTTTCAGGTATCCCGGATTGTCTAAAAATTTCTGTGTTATGTTGTTTATAATCATACTTAATATGTAATCAATTAATGTGCCATCAATTAGACACACCAATCCCTTATGAATTTTTTAACTTACTGTTTCTCACTTGAAGATAGCCAGTGCATTGTTACCCCAGTATCCTCCTCACACGTCATAGAAATGACCAATCCCTTGGATACCAACTACCTCTTACTCAAAACATTGCGCCACTATTGGAGAAAATCTCACCCTTATTTAGGGCTACCAATCCAACTTCTGTAAGGAACTATCCTACCTCGTGTAGGCGTTTACCTCAGTACCATAACTGGGTGGCAAAAAATAACCTCCCGAAGGAGGCTACAAAGGTAAGACTTTTTTCTGTTAAAGAAAAGTTAATGTGGGATAGGGAGTATTCGAAACTCTACATAGTTCGGTTTTACAGACCGTCTACAGTGCCCTGCTGTCTATCCCATATTGGCGGAGAATAAGAGAATTGAACTCTTACTGCTGTTACACAGAACTACTTAGCAGGTAGTTACGACAAACCAATATTCGTCTATTCTCCTTATTTGAGGTGGGCAAGGGAGTCCAACCCTTACAACGGAATGATTACCGTTATAGCCGTTTTCAAGACGGAGTACCTCTGTCATCTGGGGCCCACCAATTTAACAACCCAATAACCAGCTTTCTGTATCAACTATCATTTGTCTAATCCTCTAACCCGACTTCATAGAACTGCTCACCTTCTTAGTCTGTTTGAGTTTCATCCTCTTTGGTAATAACGGATTGCTAGTCCTCCCATTTTAAGCAGAGATGTGCTGAGTTTCCTAATTACACCCCGCAAGTACCCAGTAAGTACCCAGCAAGTTGTAACTCGATAGTTTATGGTTGTTGTGCTCCTAGAGAGATTCGAACTCTCATCAATTAAGATCAGATTTTAAGTCTGACGTGTATACCGTTCCACCATAGGAGCATGTGGCAAAGGTGGGATTCGAACCCACAAAAAACTGTTTCTAAGACAGGTATGTATCCCAGTTCCATCACAATGCCATAAAACAAAAAACCCAGTATAGAAATACCGGGTCATGTTATGTAAAATCAAGATAGTTATTTTTGACACATAGTATTCCCGGCTCTATTAGCTATAGAGTAACGACAAGGAACTATATGTTGATGTTATTTTCATACTGCAAATATACAACCTTTTTTCACGATTTCCAAATTTATTTTGAAATTTCTTTTCTGTGACCTTTCAGTTTCTTCTTCATGGTCTTTGTTTGAGGGGCTTCTAACCTCTTTTCTAAGAGTATTTTCTTATCTCTTCTCTTACCCTTGTAGAGATTTAACTCATAGTGAACTTCTTTAGTTAACTCAGCTAACTCTCTCAACATCCTCTTCTGTTCGTGTTCTGTGATTTTCGTCACATCCCACTTCTTGTAGAAGATTGTTCTCACTTGGTTGGCTAACTTGGCTTTGATTGATAGTGTCTTGGTATTCATTTGATTGTGTTTTTGGTATTAATAAAGGTAGCTTACTAACCATCTTGTAAACCTCCTCATGAGGCTCCATACAGATGGCTGTGATTTGGTTACCAATATCTGGTTCCCTGAAAACAGTATAAGCTATAGACAGATAATCACACTTCCTCATTAGGTGAAGGAGACCTTTCGTGTCCTTTACTGTTAACATCACTAACGTATTACTGTTTTTATGCCAAGGGCCAGCACGTGTAGGATGTTCAAAAACAAAATCAATTGCTGCATGTGTTGACTGTACTGCCTGATAACCTTCAGGTAAGTCAGTTCTGGTCACAGTTACCAGTTTCTGGATTTCCATCTACTTACTCATTGTATTTGGTTTAATTGTGGTACTGATGGGGATCGAACCCACACTATTCAGTTTTAGAGACTGCTGTTTTGCCATTAAACTACAGTACCGTATACTTTCACAAATATACGGTACTGAGAATAAAATTCCAAATTTTTCTTTTAAGGTGTTTCCTCTATGTCCTCTGATGGGCCAAAAGTGATACCAAATCCAACTGCTTGTTCAGCTTTAACTTCAATTGCGTCAAAACCTGAAATAGTTGTTACACCTTCTCCTAAGTCAGCATCAGCAGAATAATTAATCTGTGTTACACCTACTGCTTTAGTTATGATAGTACCTGCCAACTCATTTGTTGGGTCTACCTGAACTTCTGCAATTGATGGATCATCTACTGTGAAAACTACTGTTCCAGCTTCAACTTGTGCTGGATTACCTTTTCTATCTACCGGCTGTAGAATGAAAGGTGTTTTTTGTTGTGGGAATGCTGTTAATGCCATGTTTTTTCCTGTTATTTTTGTATTATTAATAATAAATGATATTTCAATATATCCTGACTCTTCACATTCCTCCTTTCTAAGGAGAAGAAGAATTGCCACTATAAGTGCTATACTGAGCATAACTATTGCTGTTATCATACTATAAAGGTACAAAAATCCTGCCAGTTTACCAAATAAAAAACCTACTGACTGATTATCAGTAGGTTATGTGGAGGTGGTGAAACTCGAATCCACAACTTCCTGTGTGCAAGACAGGTGTTCATCCACTAGAACTTCACCCCCATATGGTGTTGATAGAGGGACTCGAACCTTCATCCTCTTGTGTATCAGACAAGTGCTCCACCATTGAGCTATATCAACATATTTGTGTGTTGTTGGAGAGACTCGAACTCTCACTCACATGTGTATAAGACATGAGCTTTAACCATTAAGCTACAACAACATTGGCCGTAGATGGGAGATTCGAACTCCTACCGTCTGCGTGACAGGCAGATATGCTAAACCGTTACACTACACCTACGTTTTTACTCTTCTCTTCTTATCATATTTTGACCAAGATTCTTTTTGTGCTGTCACACAAATACCACATCTACAACCATCTTTGTAGAGAGTCAGGCCATGATTCTTTACTCTATGAGTCTGTCTTGCAGCACCTACATTGCATGACAGGTGAGAAAAAGCTATATTATCTAAATCAAAGAACAGACCTTGTGGGTCTTCAGAATCCAGATATGGAGTCTTATGTTCTATTGATAATTCATTCTCTAATTCTATTTCTGCTCCACATTGGAAACAGAAATTCTCATTTGCTTTCTTTAACAGATTAAAGATAATTGATTTCCTCAATCTATTACTTGCTGTACCAATTGGCATACCCAATTGTTCAGTCTTCTTTTGGTTACTTTGTTTACTCATTGTCCTTCGACTTTAGTTGTTAGTCATGCTGGTGGGAATTGAACCCGACATGAACGAATTGAAAGTCCGTTATCCTAAGCCATTAGATGACAGCATGTTATTGAGCACTAGAACAGATTCGAACTGTCAACTCCTACCTTGGCAAGGTAGTACTCTACCATTGAGCTACTAATGCATGGAGCAGAGGAGGAGAATCGAACTCCCAAATCCTACTTGGAAGGAAGGCATTATACCATTTAACTACCTCTGCAAATCAGCATTTTAAAGAGTGCTGCAATCCATCTCTTATATATTCTTGTGTCTACAAACATGGTCAGCAGCTTTTGCAGCTACTAATTCATCACCTTTGAAGACAGCATTGTAATTTAATCCTGTTACCCATCCTCTTACAGAAGAGAGTAATTTGTTACTGTTATGTCTTGGTAGGTTATTGTAGTCAAACTCTAACCCGGCAAACTTAACAGGTATCTCACTGTCTATTAACTGTGCTGTATCAATTGTACGAACAGCCTCATCATATAGACGAGTATACATGTCCTTACAACGTGGTACGTCTTCTCTAAAGTATATATAGTGAGCACCTCTTTTCCCATATCTGTAGACAATTACTGTAGCATATCTACTCTTTCCACCTTGGTCTTGAGAGTCTGTTGCTATGTAAATCTCTAGGTTGGGCCACTTCTGGATTTGTTCCAAAGTGTGTTCAACTATATTTACTCTTTCTCCTTGCTCTGTTCTGAAATACTTTTCCATTTTACAAATATAAGGAAAATTATCAAATGTTGCACATATGAGATTCGAACTCATGAATGTCACCTTATGAGAGTGATGCCTTAGACCTCTTGGCTAATGTGCAATGTTGCTGTAAGGGAGGGATTTGAACCACTCATACAGAGATTCAATTAGATACACAATAAGTTAAACATTAGTGGTCAACCCCATTATACCTAATCTATTTCTTTATCTGTGTCCACGAGACAAGTGGATGTGTCTGCCTATTTCACCACCTTACAGTATAGATGCAGGGAAGGGATTCGAACCCCTGTCATTTGGCTTATGAGACCAAGCTGGAACCATCTCCAGTCCACCCTACATGTAATTATGCTCCCCACTTAGGACTCGAACCTAAATCTCCAAAGTTAACAGCTTTGCGCTCTACCATTGAGCTAATGAGGAATATATCCAATTTTGTACTCCACGCAGAATTGGAAAACTGACCTGACTCTCTAATAGGATTCGAACCTATACCAAACTGCTTAGAAGGCAGTTACACTTCCATTGTGCTATAGAGAGTTATTGTACAGGATGAGAGACTCGAACTCCCAGCTTCCACCATGTAAAGATGGATTTCTACCATTGAATTAATCCTGCATATTGTGTACCCCCGTCTGGAATCGAACCAGACCCCATAGTTTAAAAGACTATTGCCTACAACCAGTTTGCTACAAGGGCATTAAAAAACCCAGAGCTAACTTTCGTAGGCTCTGGGCTTCTAAAATATTGGTAATCAGTACTATGATTATGACAATAGAAGTCCAGAGCCAGATTTCTCTGCCCCATTAATTCTATCCACTATCATATTTATTAAGTACATTATTTGCTGCTTTTAAATTTTATAATACAAAGATACGACATTTATTTGCCGTTTCCAAATATTTCTTCAACTATTTTTGGAATTCCCTCTTTAGGGATAGGAAATGTCCAACTCCAATCATTAGTAAGATGGAATTTTATTTTCTTAGAACGTCTGTTAAATCTTTTAGCAGCACGTAATTCCATTCTTTCTAGTTTATTTTTACCTTTCATTACCATACTTTCATATAGCAAGAAGTGTACCAGAACCCTATAGAAGATTTGAACTCCTACCCTGAGATTCGTATTCTCAGATACTTCCATTATACTAATAGGGCATTTAGGTGACTAATCAGATTCGAACTGACACTACCTTGGGTCACAACCAAGGGCTCTAAACCATTAAGCTATAGTCACAGTTACCTTATAAGGACTCGAACCTTAAACAACACTTTCAGAGAGTGGTGTGTTACCATTACACTATAAGGTAATATTTGGATGTCCCATCAGGGCTCGAACCTGAAACAAGAAGGTCAAAGCTTCTTATGTTGCCATTACACCATGAGACAATACGAAACCCACAAGTTTGATTTCTCAGGGAAATGTGGGAATAAGAAAAAGCACGGGTACAAGGATTCGAACCCTGAACAGCAGTTTTGGAGACTGTTATGATACCATTTCACCATACCCGTATGTGGTGGTACACCCCAGACTTGAACTGGGAACACCCTCCTTTTCAGGGAGGAACTCTACCATTGAGTTAGTGCACCATATGGAAGCCGTACCCAGATTCGAACTGGGGATCAAAGTTTTGCAGACATGTGCCTTACCACTTGGCTATACGGCCATATAATTTGGAGCCAGTGACAAGAATCGAACTTGCAACCTTTACTTTACAAGAGTACTGCACTACCTGTTGTGCTACACTGGCATTATTTGGTCGGGTAGATCAGACTCGAACTGACATTTTCTATGCCCCAAACATAGTGGACTAACCATTCTCCCACTACCCGATAAAAAGAAAAAACCCTTCAGTTGTGATTGGATTACTGAAGGGTTTTTAAGTATGAATAAGAAAAAACTTATTTATTTTCACACATACAACACCCTTCTCCTCCAAATGGACATTGGGGACAAGTAGTAAACCATGTATGTGTACGATGTAAATTCATAATGCAAATATACGAAGTAATTTGGCAAATTCCAAATTTATTTTGTGAAAATGGGAAATTATTTTTTTCCACCACATCCACATCCTCCACCTTTTAAGATTGTCATAGCTTTTATATTTATAATGTTCAAAAATTGTGCCAGATAAAAAGGGCCATAGAGATGGCCCTATAAACTGTTCTCGGAGAACCAACAACCGAGGTTTTCAATAGTTATTATATATTTGGATGAACTACTGCTCCTTCCAAATTAACCACTATAGATTTTGATGTACTGTTAATAAACGAAGACTGGAACTCTAAAGTTAAGTTCTGTGCTGACATACGTAGTATGTATCCATACATTTGTGTATATTGGTCAGCACCAGCCTGTGGTACATCTATATAATTTATTCCTTTTAAGTCTTTTGTGCCAATTAATTCACCAGCAGTTACACATGTTACAGCAATACTTCCCATAGGGATGGTGTATTTTCTGTTAGCAGTAGTGTATGCTCCGAAATCAACTGTGTAGGTAATTGAACCTCTAAACTCAATAGTACCATCAAAACGATACCTGAACTGAGGTGTTCCTGATGCATAAACAACATTCACATTACCTGTTAGGGCCAATGTTATGTTTCTCCATACTCCATCAAAACATGGACGTGCTACTTGGATAGTCGGGTTAGTAGATACTATGTAAGGATCACTTACAGTACCAGTACCTGTTACAGTAGTTCCTGTACCCTGCATAACCTTAGTTTCACTTCCATCAGGTGCAGTATATAAAGTCTTAAGACCACCATCACCTCCAATTGTTAATTGGTTACCTGAATCTCCAGATACTAAAGATGCTACATTTACGTCTAATCTTAGTTTTTCATTAGCTGTAGGAGAAACTACAGATTTAGTTAAGTATGTACCTGTCTGAATCTTTTGGTCAAGGTATCCAGAAGTTGTGTCATTAGATGTAATTTTTACATTAACATCTACTGGTTCACCACCTTCTACTGCATTAATAACTAATTTTCTATCACATCCTGTTCCAGTGATATTGAAAGAGATATTAGTACCTTCTTCTAGTTTATCAAATAGGTATTCAGGACATGTATCTGTGCCATCAATAAGAACTTTACCTTTGTTCTCCTGAAGGTCACATACAGCCTCTTCAATTTTACCCAATACATCATCCCCATTTGTACCATTGTCTATATCAAGACATTCTAATGATGTCCCTGTATAGGTAGTACATCCAAACGTATTTGGATTAACACAGCCACAGTTGTCATATAAATCTGGGCATGGGTCTTGATTGCATGGATTTTGTTCGTTACAAGCCATTGTAAGTATTTTTATTAGTTATTAATTATTCGTCACCATCTTCAGTAGGATCACAGATATTTTCATCATGTCCTGAGAAACAGTTACAATCACTGTCCTGAATAGGAACTAGGATTAAACCATCAGGGAATGATAGACCTGTGATATGCATTCTGATAGTAGGTACAAGTGTAGCAGTTGTTTTAAATTTAACTAAAAACTCCTCTCTTCTGCTAAATATATCTTTAGCCATAGAGTACACTTTAAATAGTGCTTGTGGAACCCCTGCTTCTATGTAACCTTTTACAGTAGCTGCATCTGTTGTAATAGATTGGTTGATATTGTATTGTGTACCACCTACGGAAATCCAGTCTAGTGTTACACCTGCATCATTTTCTAATGCAGCATCATCTCCTGATGTAGCTGAATAACCCCAACCCATATAGTAACATTGATACTGTTCTGGATCAGGTAGATTACTACAATCTGTAGTAAAATTACTACCAATTATACCAGTAATCTTAATGTTAGCCGGGATTGATACACTCTCTCCCGGTCTTAACACTATAGTATTTATACCATCGTAATTTACTGTTGCCATTTTATTAGTTTTAAACTCCTGTTGTAGTAGTTGTAGTTGTTGATGTAGTAGTTGTCGGTATTATTGGATTGACAATCAATCTATTAGCATCATCGTAAATTAATACTATGTCAGTATCACCATTATTAGTGATTGTACATAATGCACAACGACTGTTAGATTTGATTACTCTACCGAAACATTTCTCACATGTCAGAGCTTCTGTTCCAATTCTACCTGTTACACTTACATTCAGATCACCTGTTAAATCAAGTGAGCTAACAATTACCTCTACTTCAGCATTATTCTCAATAGCTAAGTTGAACTCAACTGTATCACCATTGATGTCTGTTACAATACCAGTAGAACCTAAATCTTCAAATCCAGTAGGAATTGATGTACCTGCACCAGATGTGAAACGTAAGATAATACCATCACCATCCTCATTGTAAACAACGCTGAATCCAATTCCAACATCATCACAAGTAGATGCACAACAGTTTTCTTCCATGAAGATAATACGTTGACGTAAGTTTTCTACCTCAAGTAGTAAGTTATTATAATTATCTGCCCAGTTCTGGGGAGCTAATATCCAACCTGTTATCAACCCAAACTCTGCATTCAGATCAGTAGGTGTATTACCTAATGCTGAAGCAATGTCACTACTATCACCTGTAGCATCTTCAAGATCACAATGAGCATTTGCTAGATTGATGACCTGTGTAGATGTAGGTAATGAAGCTGGATTAACACAAGTTCCGAATGACAATTCATCAACTGTAACATTACTATTGATATTGTCTATTTGACTTTGTAAGCTAACTACCTTACCCTCAAGGGTTTCTATACGTAGTTTATGATTACATAAGTTGTCTATTACAAGCTGGTCTAACTGATCCCTAGTTATAGAGAGTGCGTTACCCAGATTGTCAAATTGTGAGTAACATTTTAAGTTAACTGTTACTCCAGTATTATTAAATAGTTCGTTTAATTTTTCATTGAGAGTATCAATGTAATCCTTTAAACAAACCTGATTATTCTTTATTAAGTTAAGAATGGAAATGATTGTTACCTCTGTTGGAGCTTGTTGATTACAAATATCCAATAGTGTATCAATATCAAATTGGGATAAATCATCACCTGCAATATCCTGTAATTTGGTAATAATCTCCCAAACCAAATTGTTTAGTGAGTCACCGTTGCATATCCCAAGAAACTCAATAGAGCCTCCATTCCACTCTACACATGATGTTAGAGTAGGGATACAGTTTTCAGTCTCACAGTGTTGTACTTTTTTCATTTATTAACAATTGGGGGGTTTTACACATCCATCCATCTTTATCTGCATGTACCAATCTCTCAGTTTCTGTTTAGATGTATAAGACTCATATTTTTTAGAAAAGCAGGTTTCTACGAAATACTTCTCACTCAGAAGTTGTTCATACTTAAGATCGGCAAACTTACATTTAACACTTGCACTCATTGCTATATTGTTCTAATAGTTTTAAAGCCCACTCATACATTTCCTTACCATTCTTCTTATCATGACACTCTTCAACGGAATATTTAGCTGCTGCTGCATATTCATCAATTTCTCTTAGTTTGTCCCTGTTTTTAAAGAACTCTTCACGAGAAAGTTTACATTCGTCCTTAAGAAGTTTGTTCCATTCAGCTTTAATCTTAAGACGTAACTCTACTGTACGTAGGTGGTAAAAGATTACAATTGTCTGGAGATTAGGTTTGTATGACTGTTTTATCTCATATATGCCATCTGGCAGATTACGTAGTTCATCCACATCATTTACAATTCTATACTTTAGGGAAGAGGAGTTGGTAGCAATACTAAATCCCTTCTGTACATAGAATGGTACAAAAGCAGATTTCTGTGGAGGTAGTACCTCTACAAGATAGTTTTCTACTGTTTCCTCAGTATAACGTGAAGTGTCATATATTCTTAGAACCTTTGGGTTGCAAGAATCAGATACTTCTAATGATAAGTCATGTTTAGCCACAGTATAAGATAGTTAAAAAATGTGATAAATTAAAATAATTGTATACGTTAAAAACAAAAAGCTGGCAGACAATATCTGCCTACCAGCTTTTTCTTATTTTTAATATTTAGGATTAACCTATTCCTTGCATACCTGATGTTCCACCTACATTGGCTTCTTCTACTTCAAGAAGAACACCTGATTTCAGTGTCAGTACATCTAGTATTTGAGACTCGAACAATTGAGCACTAGCATCTCCTTCTTTGAAGGCAAATACAGCAGTGAATTTCTCTTGTTCGTTCTTACGGAACTGGAAGTTACCATAAGATGATTTGAATCTAACGTAGTATAGTTTGTAGAAGGCTTTTCTGTCAACCATATTCAGTAAATTCATGTCAAATGCTTCTCTCATACGAGGTTCAGGAGAGAATTGGTCAATGTGTTTCAGGTAAGCTTCAGTTTTCATGATAACTTCTCTTATCACATATTCACCAGATTGTCTTGAAATCTGCCCAATTTGAGACTGTGCTACAGTTGGAGCATCTGCAAAATCACATCTATCCCAGTCTTCACCAAGTAATGAGATTTCCATTTTCACTGGTTCTACGTTGTAGTAGTCCATAGGATTGAATGAACAATCACCGAAACGTGGGTCAACATAACCAGCAGTTACACGAATACCACATTTTCTTGTTTCATCTTCCTCAACATCCTCAGGAACAACTTCCCATGCACTGTTTTCAAATGCTGGTAATTTGTCGTAAGTGAATGTTACATTAGATGTTAAACATCCTTCATCTAGGCAATCTAGTGAATTTTGTTCTACAGTATAGTCATCCATACATGCATCACCTTCTACAAGAGTAAGTGATTCAATGTCAATACCTTTAACACCTGCTAATGTAGCAGCAATGTCATCAATTCTATCAGCATCAGGATCACAATCAGGACGGTTGATGTTCTTTAATCTCAGTGTACGAGATGAAGAAATACCTGTACCACAACTAGTCCATGCAATAGATGCTGGAGTTTCGAATACACACACAGCTTGTTCAGTGTGAGAGAATTCTATTGTGTCAGTACCAATTACTGGGTCTAATACTGTACCTTCTTCAAATTTCAGTTTCACAATAGCTAGTGAACCATCCTGTCCTACGAATGTAGCATCAGGGTTAGTTAAGCTACCAGAAGCTGTTGTTGTTGAGGTAGTTGATGTAGTTGTTGTTACTGATTCCTGAGAAGCATAAGCTGTCCAGATGGCATTTGCATAAGCATCACGTGTTGCAGCAGTAGAGAAATCCTCACCACCAACAATTGGACGTTTAACAATATACACATCTTTAGCTGGAATCAAGAATGAATCTGCTGGACATTCACCACAAACTGCCTGTAAAACAGATGATGTTTGAGTAAATGCTGAAGGGTTAGCTTCGTCATCAGATTGACAGAATTGATATGTAGATAATGAACCTACTCTTTCTGTACGAGTTACTACAACTCCTGTTGGAGCTTGAGCCTGTACAGCAAGTAAATCAACTCCTGTTCCATTGTCACACACAGTTAAGCACCATTTTGTCATAGTTGTTGATGCTTCTGAAAAGTCAGCATGAACATACTTAGCTGTTACACCAAATTTCTTCAGTTCAGTGTGATTATTAATTAAATCTATAAAGTTCTTTGTGTGAACTTCACAGTCTGTAATACCCTCTGGACAGTCACCTGCCTCACAAGGAGTAGTACAATCTTCTTTTGGAGTATATGATACTACATACTCTTTTGGCCCGTTGAAGAAACGGTATGCTACTTCTCCGTGGAAGTAGAATTTAAGACGGATACTTTCACCCTTTACATATTTCAGGCTTACTGAAGAAGGAGAACCATTGTAACCGATTACCCACTCTTCATTACGTACTCTCTGTGGAAGAGATAAACGCATTCTCTCTACATCCTTTCCGAAGAAGAAAGGTGATTTGTGAGACTCTGTTATGGGCTGGCCGTACCAGTCAAAACCACCTATTGCTCCCTGTGCAAAGAATAACTCCTTGCCAGTTCCAATAGACGTTGCTACAGAGAAAGTTGATCTATCATATAGACCCACCTTACCACCAGTTAAATCAGCAGAATGTCCTGCTGTGGCAATTCCACCTGTAACTACGTAAAACGGTACGTGATAGCTGTAATTTTCCATAAAACTTTGTTGTTGTTTTTGTTGTTAATTATTGAATTCAGCCCTTTGTTCAGCAAGAGCCTTTTGATTAAGTGATTCTATGTCACTTGCAATTATCTTACAAGCTTCATCTGTTATAATGTCAGCTACATCATCCTTGAACTCTGTAGTGTCACTAAGTTTTTTAAAGTCGTATACCTTTGGTTTTCTGTAGTAGGTTAATTCTAACTTATCTACTGCAAAATCCTTGTTATGATAGAGACGTATCTTGTTGTTAATCAAGGTATTAAATGTCTCCTCAAAATCAAAAGAAGGGAGAGATGGAAGTAAATCATCCACATTTGCCTCTTCTTTCAGGTGTGACTTTATTGTTACTCCCATACATGAGCCTTTGCTCACGTAGGGGGTAACTCTTTTATAATATAAGTAATCTGATGGGAGTTTATTAGTCTCTACAAATACACCTTTATCTCTTATTGTTAGGAAGTCATTCTTTAGTAGCCATTGCAAGTCATCTACTCTTGCTACAGTTTCTTCATCTCCTTCCTGTGTTTGATTCTTTCCCCTTATCTGTCTACGTATCCAATCATTTACAGCCTTATTGAAAGCCTCAGACTTAACGTAACTCCATATGTTATCGTAGTCTTGAGAGGCATCTTTATTTAGCCTTAGATTAATTTTAGCAGATATTTGAGAAATTGTCATTATTCTTTCCATTTAGCTTCAACCTGACTACGGAGTTTTTCCAAGTCAACGCTGAATTTAGGTTGCATTAAAGCTTTTACAGCGTCAGCAATTGTGTTACCCAGTATTGTTCCATCTGATGTAACGTACTTTTTCTCTCTCTGTGTGACAAAGTTAAAGTAATCACCTGCCTTAATATAAGCCTCAACATATAACTGCTGACGAGTTTGTTGACCTCTCCATTTCTTCACGTATTCCATGAAGGTTTTAGGCATGTTCTTTTTTCTCTTAGTAACTAACTTACCATCAATGTATTTCACATGATATTTAAGTAAGTCCTTTTCAGAAGTGTTGTAGTTGTATGCTCCAAACGCATTTGTGTCATACTGTAAGCACCATGCTATGATATATAGAGCATCTTTACCGAACTCTTTTCTTAACATAGCCAATTCTCCATGTGCATCTGAACGAGTAATATCTTCTTCATCTTCACCATATAATGACTCATCTTTTTCTAAAGCCATATAGTGTGGTATCTGAAATCTTTCTGCCCAATCTTTAGTGGGTGCAACCAAATCAATGAATGCTCCACTTATTATTGATAGATACAGAAGGGCATGTGGTGCTTTCTCTGTATCAAAAAATACATCAATATCTTCATTAGATAGTGATAGCCTGTTTACATCTCTGTCCTCTTTCCAGAAGAAATAGTTAGATTTGTCTATAACTTCCTCTCCTCCATAGAAACTAGAAATCAAAGGTTTCAATTGAGCAATTGTTTCTTTGATAATTGCTTTATCCTCTGGTGAATACCATGAATAATGCTGGATTTGTTCATCTTCTAGCCCTGTATTAAATACTAAACGTGGATTTCCTTTTGCGTCAACCCCTATTTTTTTACAGGCTCTTTCAGAGTGTCTTCTAAATGGCTCGGCAGTACCTGAATATCTCAGTATTGTACCGTCACTTTCTTTCTCTGCTTTACTTGCAGTGTTTTTAATTGCAAATTTAACTGACATTTTGTTGGTTTTTATGTTAGGCAAATCTTGGTTGATTATCCAGTACTCCCACGTGGAGGGGTTTGCGTAGTACCAAGGAACCTTACGGGGTTCCTATATTTCGAATGGTCTAATTATAGAGCAGCTATACCAGTACGAGGGTTCTTAGGTACAAGTTTCAGTAACTTAGTTGGGTCTTTCACAATTGCTGTGTCAGCACGTCCAACGAATTTTACTTGATAACCAGTCAACTCATCTGAAGCAGCATGTACTTGGATGTTCTGACCGTTGATGTTAGCACCTGTTCTAAGAAGTGGGTGAGTTTGGTCACCTGCCTCAACAATCATTCTCATTTTTGAACCATTCTTACGAATGATTGCAATGTTATCACGAGAAGTGTTATAGTCTTCAATCAACATTGTGTATGAAGATAGACGATAACCACCTGCTAAGATTGGGTTTACGAACTCATCAGCTTTAACTGGGTCAAATCCTGGCTCCCAAACTACCTCAAGGTAACCGATATTTGGTATCTGATACTTGATGAAACGTGGAGCATTGTACTGCATGTTAGCAACGTTTGGCCCTTCAATGAAGGATAATCCGTTGTTACCATTGATGATTTGAGCAGGAATCTGGAATCCTTTCTTCAAGAAAGCCTGATAAAGTAATTCTGAACCACCACGACCAGTTCTGATTGTGTATGTGTTGTCAGAGATTGACTCTCTCAGAGGCACTTTACCAAATTCGAAGTCCTTAATAGCATCAGTGATAGTATCAAGAGTAAATGTTTCGATTGAGTAAGTGTGCTTATAACCTGCCATGTCTAACTGGAACCATACACCCGGTACAAGACGTGTAGTGTCATAACCATCACGTAGGATGTTGATTTGGTCAGACCAGATCATAAGGTCGTTATTCTGTTTCATCATCAGATTGATAGCAATGCTATCAAGTAAGTTAACGAAAGCAGCTTCACCATTACCTTTTGCTTTCTCTTCCTGAAGTCTTTCAAAATACATTTTGTAGCTTTCAGGATTTGTTAGGTTTATAACCTTGTTGTCAGCAATACCTCTTACTTGGTAGAATTGAAGTACTGTCTGTTCCATCATACCAATTTGCTTACTGTCAATACGTGTGTTTGTATTTAAGTACTCAACAGCACCAGATGTTACTCTGTAAGACTGTTGTAGCATAGCATTTGATAGATAGTTTTTAAACTTCATCAGTGAAGGTACACCTGAAATACTCCATACAGATTTGTAAGAAGAGAAGTCAAGACCTCTGATGTCAGCTAATTTAATGATTTGTCTTTGTGGCTGGAATTCAGCTTGAGATACATACTTAACTTGTGCGTTAGTATTTAACACAGCCCAAACCTTGTAGTGTTCACCTACTTGCTCAATAGCTTGGTCAGTTACTGTGAATGAAATACGAGAAGTCAAGTCAAATTTGAAGATTGAACCAGCAGACAAGTCTCTACGAGTAACAATGAATGGGATAGGCTCACCATCACGACCCTGTTGGTCTTGTCCTGTACCACCACTTACTAAACGTGTAGTTGAGTCAGCAGCAGATGGAAGTTCAAATGTGTAGTACTCAGCATCACTGTAGATTACCTGAGCATTGTCAATAGCCAAAGTTAAAAGTGGGGAGTCAGTTCTCTGTTTAAGAGCCCATAAGTCCAACACACCAAAATCAAGTGGCTTTGAAGGGGCAAGTGCCGTTACATAAGGAATATCAACATGGTTTTTGATACCAAGTGAACGTGCTTGTCCGATAAAAATACCGGGCATCCCTAAAGTACCTAACCCTGTTCTGTTATCAGTTCCGGGAATTAACATAATTATAGATTGTTTTTAAATTTTAATTTTATCCACCAGCACCAAATCTTGGTGTTTTCTTAAACTGGTTTCTTTGTACTACAGGTCTATCTTCTTCTGAGAAGGAGTCTTTACCACCCCTCATTTCACCAGCAACCGTCAATTTCTTCTGTAGTTTTGTAGCTGTTTGATTAGCTATGTCTGTTCCCATATACTGTAGGAAAGCATCTTTCTTAGCAGCAAGTAGGGCAATCATTTTCAGGGTTTCAAAGTCTTTGTTGTCAAACAAACTATCTATTACTGAGTATATTCCATATCCACCAGTTTGTTCCTGTGGTACGGCAATCAGATCATAGATTGCTGCTTTTTCTTCCTGTTTAAGCTTTGTCTTACCAAATAATGGTTGTTCAATAGCTTTGTGAGCATTTTCTCTAATGTCATTTACGACACGTAGGTACTGTTGTTCCTCTTCTTTTGCTCTTTGGATTTGGGTAGCAAGGTTTCTCCTTTCTTCCTCAATCATTAAGGGCTTTATTTGTTGGGCAGTTTTAATCAGATTATCTGTGGATTTCAGGGCATCTATCTGAGATTTTATTAATCCCTCTGGATCACCCCTTTGTTCCATACGTGAACGTATGATAACCTCTGCTTGTTCTGGGTCTTCTTCATTTAGGGTAGATACAGATTGAATGCTCTTTACACCCTGTAGGAAAGGTATTAGTTGGGTTGGATCATCAACCATCTCAGCATACTGGGAAATTGCTTTCCAAGCTGGAGATTTGCTTTGATACCATGAGTTTTCCAGTTCTTTCTTTGCTTTGTCTACCTGATAATCCACTTGGATTTGGATAACTTCGTCAAATTCTTCTGGTGTCTGTGGTATGAATGCTACCTGATTTCCGGCTTCGTCTTCTGATTTAATCTCAACGAATTGTCCCTTTGTCAGACGATCTTTGTAATAGTCAGCTAAACCCGTGATTTCCATCACTTTATCCTCAACCTTTGTAGTGTCAGGATTAAATAAGTCTGCTTCTTCTTTTGGTGCTTCTTCTACCTTTTTAGTTTTGTCGTCACCTTCTATAGGAGGGTCTACCTTATCTTCCTCTTTAGGAGGAGTTGCAGGTATAGTGTTGAACAAATCTGCTGACTGTTCTGCTCCTGTTCCACTAAATGATGGGGTTGAATAAGCGTTACTTTGAGATGCTGTCCCAAAGATGTCAGCTATATCAGCCTCAGTTAAATTTCTTACATTTTCTGGCATGTTGTTGGTTTTTAGCTTTCTATTAATATGATAATAAACATTATAAATTAATCTACCAAATTTTTGTTAATATAACTAATTAGATTTCAACATTATATACTAAAAGTTATTTCTTTGGTTTAGATTGTTTCTTTTTTAATTCAGCAGCAGTTTTATTTTCCTTTGCTACCTTCAAGGCATATTCACCTTTTATGATTTCTTTGTCCAAATCAGCCTGTGCTTTTGCTTGTGCAGCAATTAGGGATTGTTCATTTGCTTGTTTCTGATTATCAGTCTGTTGTTGTGCAAGTAATCCATCCTGAGCTAACTGACGTGTCTTGATTAGGGCATCCAGATTCTGGGCAGCATCTAATTGACCATCCTTGTTGTTATCAGACTGTAATCCACCCAATGCTCTGATTTTGGCAACATCCAAGTCAGTTTGTCTGTCTTTCTCATTTTGGTCAGCTTCAAATGCCAACTTAGTTTCCTCAAGTTGTTGTGTAGCCTGTTGTGCAGATTCCTGCATTTGTTGTTGTGCAGCCATTTGTTCTCTTTCTTTCTGGTCAGCTTTAGCTTCTCCTTCTCTGATAAGAGACATTAATTTAGGTAGAGACTGTTCTACCAGTGCACCAATCTTAGCTGAAGGTCTAATATCTAATGTATTATCCTGCTGTAGGAATTGGCTGATAGTTTGTAGGGCAGCTCTAACATTTGCACGAGATTGTAGGTAGATATTGTAGTGAGGGAATAAATTCTCCATACCCTCAATATCTAGGAACACATTCTCATCCATCTCATTCATATACACTGAACGTGAATATTCTTGGAATGTAGAGTAGTATTGAGCAGCATCTAACATACGTTGACGTACTCTCTGCATTAAATTACTGTGTTGTTCAAAGTACTTTTCTGTCTGTGCTTCTGAGTAAACAATAGCCTGATTGATACCTGTAGCAGTTTCTGAAGCCTTATTCTGGCCCATTCTGTTACGAGTAATACCAATCAACTCTCCTGCTTCCCATTTGATTTGTTGACCCAATGCAAAATACATCTGTGCCTCCTGCACTGTAGACAGTGGGATTACTGTTGGTAGAGCAGGTTGTCCTACTCCATCTAGTATATCACGTGATATGGTATACGGAAGAATATCACTCTCCTGTAACTGCATCTCGTAATCTTCCACCGGATCAATTGTTGGTGCACTTGATGATAAATTATTTTGTGGGATAAGTCTTTTATCTACAGCCACTTTATTACCATAGTCCTTAAGGAACTTCTTAGGAACTTTGTTCATACAGATATTGTAGATGATCTGTAGTGGCTTAATACGATCTATAAAGGAGTGGGTATCAGTATTAATATAGCTGTACTCACAACCTTCTACTGGTGGTAAACTATCAAATGGATTGTTTCTACCTTTGAATTGGAACTTCACTGGGGCTCCATCTATATAAATGGACTCCATGCTATTATTACTATTCAACCAGAACGTATGTTTTTGGTTAGGTGATATTTTCAGCACATGTCTCCACTCAGGAACCCATGTCCAGTCAATATGTTCACCATATACCAGATTGTCTTTTGTTTCTTTTCTATTAACTGATTTGTCATATACAGGCTCAACTGTAACTTTATAGTTCTCGTCTACCCAATCAGGTGTAGATGTAGTACCATCTCTGTTGATTTTTGTTAACCAACCAATACGTTTCAGTGATCTCCAGTATAATCTCATAACACGGAACATCTGTGGATGACCTGTGACACGACGACCCCACACAGGATTGAGAATATCAACCTCCATATTATGGTCGAAGTTGGGAGAACGCATGAAGTTATAGGCTAACTCTTTACCTAGTAAAGCATCATTCATCTTTGGATCCATGTCAGTTGCCTGTAACCATGATTTGGACAAATCATAATATGATCCTTGGTGAGATTTCAGATAGTCAGGTACAATGATATTAGACGTTTTTACGTAGATGTCCTTCATTTTAAGGATGTCTTCCTCAGTCATCTTTCTACCAAACTTGTTAACTATATCCCCGGCAGACATAAAATCAAACCATAGGAAGTAGTCACCATCACTAACATACTTAACATTTGGGCCTTTATGGTAATCACACCATTTAGGATTCAGTAATTCTACCTTAAAGTCGTCATCCAGTAAGTCTAAGTGCCAGAATTCTCTGTCACAGATCAACCCACTTTCAAATGCATCAGGTTCTAACTCATGCATATTATAACGCTTCTCATGTATCTTAAGTACTTTTTCAGCCCATTTAATACCTGTAGTACGGAAATTACGTGATGCAAACTCAACCTCAGTCATCTGCTGTTGTAGTTTCTGCATTTCTGCTTGAAACTCTTCAGGAGCCATTTCTGGTTCAATACCCATCTGTGCCAGAGCATTTTGTTTCTCCAGCATAGCTTGTTGCATGATTATATCTTCAAACTGTTGTCTTTTCTCAGCAAACATTTCAGCAGTTGACATTTCATCAATTGCCTCAATTGTCCATGTATTATCTCTTTTGATGAACTCACCACGTAGTACATCTACGAAGTTAGGAGCTAATGGATAGAATTGTTCAAGTGGAGATTGGGACTCTGGGGGTAATATGAATCCAATAGCCTGATAATAATCATTAGAAGTAGGATTAATAATATAGTCAGATGGGTTAATCTTACCATATCTCATCCAATAATTCTTTTGAATTTTACCAGCCTTTCTTTCAACATTAGCCCAACCAGCTACTTCATAGTAGTCAGCAACACCTTTAATCCAGTCCTCATCCTTCTCTTCAAGAGTAAGCATTTGGAATGGTAAGATGTCATTTATTGCACCACCAAGTAGTTTATTTTTGTCTAGTTTGAATCCTTTTAGGAGATCGGAACTCCATATTGCTTTGTTTGCCATCTATCGTTTTGTTTATAACATGGAACGTCTTTTACCACTTCTTCCATTAGAATAAGTGTTCATGCCTCCACCAAGCATGTTTATTGATCTAGGAGGTCTATAAGTTTGATCCTCCTGTTTTTTTGGTACATCATTACGTCTCTTAATGAAACGATTTTGTTGGTATACTTTACAGATAAACAGTGCACCCATAAATGACACAAGACGGTCATAGTTGCCTTTCTGTTTACCATTCACCTCAACATACTGACAGAATTCTTCGAGTAACCAGTAGTCATCGATTCTATCAATACCTGTGAATATCTTCAAAGTTTGTTCTACATCACCTTTCATGAAGGTGTTTCTTCCATACTCTGCAAAAAAATATTCCTTTGCTGTGGCTTTGAAATACTTCCAAATCTCTGTGTTGTCTCCTTTATGGAATCCAAATTTGGAGTTATTTGTTGCATTTCCGTTCTTTATATTTAAGTCCTTAAAGACAGGTACATCCTGTTCTTTAGCTAAGTATCTTTCAGCTTTACCTATTCTTCTCATATAGTTGATGAAGTTAGGTTTATTACGTTCTGCATATGTAAATGCATTATACATTTTAATTGCTAACCATAATTGATGATTAGTCTGTTCAGCAGTTTCGAACCTTCCTCTGTATGTGAATACTAACTTATCCCCCTCTATCCTTGTCTTAATCTTCTTATCTTTAGGGTCTTCGTAAGTAACTTCTACTGCTGTCTTGAATATATCAAGTGATGCTACTGATTTTGAGGTATCTGTTTGGTCAACCTCAATGGCATCGACACAGGCAAAGTAGGTAAACATCTCAGGGTTTTCATCAGGTGGTTCGTACATTGTACATACACCTCTCTTATCTTCCCAGTCAGGTTTAATAGGATACTCGTGTTCCTGTGGAGAATTTGCTGACTCCATGTAAACTTTACCTTTATCATCTTCATAAAGAAGACCTTTGATAGGTTTGAAGTCCCATGAATTCTCCTTCTCCTTAAGTAGAATACGTTCCTGTTGTTTACGTAATAACTCTATTGGGAACTCACCTAATGCACGTTGTGCAAAGGCTTGTTCTGGAGAAGTACACTTTTGTGATAGACGAAGTTGTTTAAGTTCGGCTCTCTGTGTACTCTTCTTAATCTTTTCCTCTTGACGTGCAATCCACGCCAAAGCTAATTTTACATTACTGTTACCATTCTTATCCATGAATGGTTGACCAGTTAAATCATCTGTACCTATCATATTATAGGCTTCAGATATGAATATACAGCACTCTTCGATTCCTGACTTCTTATCCCATATATTCTTAACAGGATGGAAGTTATAATCAGATGGACTGTAGAATATGGATTTTATACCTTGGGCATCATCCAAATCACCCACTGATCCATTAGCTATAATGATACCAGTAGTCTCGGAACCTTTCTCCAAGGCAGGACGCACGAACTCCAGTGTTTCCAAAATTGTTGGTGATACACCCGGCTCTTCATAGTTAAAGAATGTCTGTGATCCCCCTACGTCATTTGATGATGACTGTTTAAAGGTTACACCCACTAACTTACTATCCAAACCGTAGGTAATATTATCAACACCTAATGTTCTCTCATACCATTCTAGTGTTTTGGCTATAGTTGGCCCTCTTTTCCAAGCTGTATATCTGTTGATATGGTTACGATAACCCTCAAGGAATCTCCATGACTTCTTAACCAAATCTTCCATGTATCCACCTACAGTATTAACTGAACCCTCAAACCAGCAGTATGACCAGTATAATATAGCCATGTGCTTAAATGAGTAACCTTTCTGACGACCTTTGATACCACCTATATGTCTTCCATGTAGAATGCATACCATGCAATAATGCATATACCACAAGTCACCATCCCACACATCCGGTAACCTTCTCTTCTTTGCTACGTCATCATAGATGGGACAAAAGTTCAGATACCAGTAGTAAAAGGGAGGGAGGAATATCCCGTCAATAATAACACCTTTGAGAACTTTATCTTTCTCATTGGCCCAGTACGTTTTCCACTTATGGGTTCCTTTGATGGCACGAGTATAATAACCTCCCTCAAAATTGGGTTTCGTCACAGTTGCAGCATACCTCAGTCCCTCTGTCTGGAAGAGAGATGAATCCTGAATGTTATACCCCAAATCATCGTCAAAAGTTTTGGGCATACGGAATTGTTGTTTACAAAATTCCAGATGCTCTTGCTTGTTTGCAAATTCAGTAAATGTCCATTGGTTGGTTGCAGAGTAATAGGTTTGTACTCTCAGTGGATACGTCCAAAACATTATTAATATTCTCCTAATTCATTGTTACCCTTCATTTTTACCTTCAATTCCTCATCTACTTGTTTTTCAATGTCTTTGAAGTTACGAATGGTACTACCCCCTTCTTTGTGAAGACGAATCAATTCTGATAGATTCCCTTCTTTACCAGCCTCAATCTCAGCGTCAGCCAAGTATTTAGCCATCTTTTCAATGGATTTCTTTAACCCATCATAGTAACGTTTAGTAGTAGAGGTGTATAAACTATTAAACTTTGCTATTGCATTTTCAACCAACTCATCTTGATAATCAAAATCACCCATTGTTTCCTGTACATCAAACACAATTACTTCTACTTTCTCATCATCAGGTACATTTACATATGGAGAATCGGGAGCAGTCATGGCATGTACAAAAGCAAGGTAGGGTTCAGCACCCATATCATACTTATCAATCAATGCCTTAACTTCAGGTATAGCATAAGCATATGCTGTTACCTTAACTCTTCCATCCTCATATTCCAGAATTCTTGGTGTCATTTGTTGGTTTCTTATATTGTTTTAAGTGAACTTCTATATTTAATTCAGTTGTGTAATCATCTAAATCATCACACTTCAAATGCTTTTTGACATCAGTGAGAATCTGTTCCTTCATTTCAGTACTAGGATGATACTTATATGTAACAACTTTCTCTAGTCCTTTCTCAGGAATAATCTCTCCAATAAATCTAACAGCAGGTAAACTCATGTCTTTAATTTAATAGTGGCAAGCATTGCTTCTACTTCCTTTTTACGGTATGGTAGTTTTATCTGCTCAATCTTTTTGACGACAGGTTTACCATCTTTTAGTATTGGTATATTGTCGTTTTCAGGGTCTCTTTCCAGATGTACATGTTCAATTATGATGTCACCTACCTTTAGTTTTCCCTTATTAGCTTTCCAGAGTAGATACATATATAAGGACATCTTAATTGAGTAGATGTTCCCATTACACTCATCTAAATGCTGGAGTGGTTTCTTTAATTTAGTTGCAGACTTCCATTCTGAAGACCATCCTTTAAATTTAATCTCTTGGTCAGTCTTATAGTCCCACACATTTATAGTTTTATCCTTAACTATGATTTTATCTGATTGTCCACAGATCATATAATCCATGTCATATATCATCAATTCAGGATATGTAGTATTATCTTCCAGAGTAGATATAGGTATAGACCATTTTAAGTCACCCACAAAATCACATTGTTTTGTTGGACACCCACTATCTATTAGTTCTTTTTCCCTAATAGAATGGTATATTGTTCCTACATTAGCTGATTCAACTCTCTTCTTTTCCCATTTTACAAGTAAGTCTCTGGCTGTTACTTTCTTACCTTCTTTCCTAGCTTTGGCTGCTGAACGTTTGGCTATAGCTTCCCAGTCTACTTTCTCCTTAAATCTCTCAGTAAATGCTGATACTGATATTAATTCTCTATCATCCTCTGTAAGGTATTGGTGTGTTTTCTCTATGAATTTAACCTTATCCATTTACTAACGCTTTAAATTTGATACGAAGTGTCTGATCTCCATCATATATTAAGTCCACCCACTTATTGGTTTGTCCTACGACACCCGGAGTAAATGTAACTTTTAACTTTTCTTTGCTACTACCTTTTATTAACTTTGTGATTGTTGCTTTAGTACATGAAGAACATGACACCTGTACCTTATTAATTGGCACATCTTTTGCTGTTGTATTCTCCACTTCAATCTCAAATGAATGGACTGTACCATATTGTATAGTACCTAAGTCCTTTACTTCTTCATTAACTTTTAACATTCTACTGGCTCTTTTTCTTTGTCAAATAAATCAACTTCACAATAACTTGGTGCACCTCTTAATAACTTAGCTTCTGTTGCATTTAAAATCAACTTAAAATCTCTTGTTATCTTAGATAAGTCAAGGGAATATGTTGCTATGAAGTTATCCATTATTATCATGGTGTGTTCATCTTGTTCAGATGGAATTTCTTTCCCAAATACAACCTTGTAGGATACATCAAAATCCTCACCTTCCTTATTTACATGAAATAATTTTTGTAGATCAGATAATTTATCCTTTGCTCTACTCAATTCTTCAAATGATTTCTTCAATAAGGCACATAATTCCTCATACTCTGATACAGTAAGATCAGGTTTTTTAGGAACTTCTTGTATTATCCTATGCTGTTGTTCACGTGGACTAAACAAATCAACTTCAGCAATAGAATCAGGAAGTCCCATATCTTCCAAGTTGACAATAATTTCCTTTATTGGTTTCTTTTTCATATAGGTGGTTTTATAGCAATTCAAAGAGACGGATAGAATTGTCTTTCTTAAACTTCTTCCAAGTCTTCTTATCCATCATCTCAGGGTAACAGTATGGTTCATTTTCACAACCCATATCTGCTGTGGTTTTCTCAACCATAAAACAGCCACATTGGACACAATTGCCAGCTATCCAACATGTAGGAGATTTCTTAATTACTTCAGTACGTCTCCATATAATCTGTTCTTTAATATGTTTAGGTTGGGGAAATAATGACCTGAACCAGCTTTGTATTACTGCCCAGATATGTTTCAAATCCAATTTAGCTGGATTTAAAGCGTTGGTTTTCCCCTTTATCAGGTTCCAATAGTACTTGAGTCTCACGTCTTTTTTCGTTTACTTCTTTTTTAATTGCCAAATACCTATCATATTCTTCTAACCTATCTTTAAAGATATTATATTGATTATGTTTATCTAGGTATTCATTCCATCCACTGTCTGATTCGAACTCGTCTCTTGTTTTGATAATACCCCTATCTGAGTATTCGTTAACAACTATTTCCATTCTCTTCTTACGTAAGTGCCATGATCCAACTCCTTTTAATTTTATGATGAGGGACTCTGGGTTCTTCATCATTCTGGCTGTTTCCTGAAACACAAAAGAGCCTATGTCTTTAAACATCTGCTCCGACTTCCCTGTTTGTTGGGACAGTTCCTGATATATTTGTTTGTAATCTGTCTGCATGAGTAATTTTATGTTCCAGAACTAGTAAATCACAATCTACCGATTGGATAAATCTCTGACTTACCTTCAGTTGCCTGTTTCTGGGCTTTTCTAAAACTCCCAATGTGGTGTATTTAGAGAGGGTGTTACGTACTGACTGCTCAGATTTACGATACTTTTTCTCCAAACAAATATCAAAAAACCCTTTTTGGGTACTTTCATTATACCCACCATAACAATATAACTCCACAACCATGTCTATATCAGCCTCAAATGGTCTGATACCATGTTCCAAAAACTTGGCATACAGATGTACCCTAAGGACATCTCTACGTGTTGGTAGTAGGATTTTGTCAGGAAATGATTTGATAACCATGTTGGTTTTGTTTAATATCAATATACACTATTATAAATAACTTTCCAAATTTATTTTTGAAAATAATGTGGTATGTTATAATAATGTATTACGTTAATTTCATGAACTCTGCTCTGTTTTCAAGCATAGTGCATAACTCTCTCAATCTATCAACTGGAACTCCGGCATCTATTAGCATGTCTGTATCCCATTCGATATGTGTTCTACCCTCACCTCTCAGTGTGAAATCACTGAATGCCTCAGGACATATGGAGGCAGGTAGATTACTTATTCTTTCTATTAGACTTTTTCTGTAGCTGTCCATCTATTAATTTTTTTATTTCCCTTAAATGACCTAGATTTACATTAAGTCCCCACTCCAATTCATTATCCTCAAGATACTGAGTAAATATAGGATTGTTGATTACCTGTTGTTCTAATGCATCCCATTCTTTATTAAAGGGAGTATCTGTTCTAGGGGATATTTTCAGTTTCTTATCATGATCCACATAGGTAAATTGACGGGACATACCAGTTTCATCTGTATATGCCCCACCATGATTACCTACATAGTCAGCTTTTCTATCTACTGCCATTAGACTATTGTTAATGGTGATACTGAATCTTTAGCCAAAGAATCAAGGAAATCTTTATTCTCAGTAGCTACTTTGTCAGCCTCTGCCTTCTTTGTCATGTTCTCCAACTCCTCTTGGAAACGTTTAAATGCTTCCTCTTGTTTTGCCTTTTCTTTCTCAAGCCACTCATTGTATTCAGGTTGCATTTTCTCAGCTTCTAATGTATAGAAACGGATTTTCCACTGTGCTTCCCAATAACGTGCCTTTAATTCTAAATCCACTACCTGAAGACGCATATGTTCTTGGTCTTCTGTTAAGATGTTTGGATTTCCATTTGCTGTTTTTAATTGTTTATTTGCCATAATTTTAATAGTCCCAGTTGGGGTTTAATGGGTTTTCCCACTGAAATAGCAGTCCACCCTGTGTTTGTTTATTGAATTTTTCTACGTAGTAGTCTGGTATAAGAATACTGTCATCCTGTAAGTAAAGGGATGCAAAACGGAAATTCTCATTCTCTAACCTAGAACGTAGAGATAATTTTAATTTGTTGAAGTTCTTGCCACGTAATGTGCCACTATCTACAAAGAGGAAGTTACAGGGATAAACATTTTCATTTATCCAACTTTTTAGGTATGTATCAAACGTCTCATATGATTTGGTGATTGGATTCCATACCTGATTACTATTAGGATATGGCATCTGTAAATCCATCTGCTCAAACAATTCATGTCTATTTAGAATGGACAATCCATGATTAAGAGCCTGTGTAAGACGTGATGAGTAGTCTGGAGAACAGTTGACTAGGATAGTTGATGGTGTGAACCAATCATCCTCCATAATCTTCTGCATCAAAGTAAGAGTATCGTTATACTCCTTCTCCAAAGATACCTTAAAAAATTTATTCTCCTTCTTTTTCATCTGATCCTTCTATTTGTTTAGCTATCAGTTGTGCTAATAGTTCAGGTGTAAATTTGACAACAGTTGCATTGACTGGCAATTCTACTGGTGGTTTCTCTCTTTCAGCAGCAAACTCCTCAATTGCTTCAAGGAATTTTTCCTTACTCATAGGTACGAGAAATTGACCTATGTTAGCAAAACGTACCATACATGCATCGAACTTCTGCTGTAGTGCACGACGAAGTGAACGTTTTGTTGGTAACCATCTATCTTCAAATCCTACAAAATCAAAGTAAGGATAGCTGGCTTCTCCATATACTATATCATATTCTACCTCTACAGGTTCAGGCTTATTAAACAGATTACTGTCCTGCTCCTTCTTCTTTTCTTTTCTCTCTTCATTTTCACCATCTACCATAACTATTGGAAAGGTGAAGTGATCTTGCGTAAATTTCATAATGCAAATATAAGTAATTTTTGTTAATTAATCTTATCTCTTGTACCAAAATTTGGTAATGACATTACATAATATGTTGGAGATGAGAGGATTTTCTTCCCTCTTCCATTCTCACTGATGAATTTGAGGAAATCCCAGTCATGTCCATACTTATTAGTATGAGGTGGTGCTTGTTTAGCCAACTCCGTTTTCACGATAATCTCACTATGACCTATCTCAGATGGAGCATATTTGGTTATTCTTTTCTGATTTATAGGATGCAAGAAGGAATTAAAGTATATATAATCTAATCCAGTATTCTCTATAGCTGAATGGTAGTTGGAAAAATGATTAAGTTGGATGACATCATCATTTCCCATAAACAGGAGATACTCTCCTTTGGCTGCCTGTATATTAAGATTGGTTATATGGTAGCCACAACCTCCATGATTAGTAGGTAAATTGTAGCATACAAGGGAGTTTCCACCCTTTTCTGCTGTATCAATCATCTCCTTCAACCAATCACTCTCCAGTAATTTCTGGAAGTGGGGACATCCATCACCCACAACTAAAGCTTCCCATCCCTGAAAGTACTGCTTAACAATGCATTCTATAGCACGTTTAGTTCTCTCAGGTCTGCCCCAACAAGGCATTGATAATGTTACTCTATACCTATCAGGTTGCATATCAGTCTAAATGTTTGTAAATCATAGCATTTGCCATCAAATAATGTTTTCTCATACCCAACATCCCGTATCTGGATGTGATCTCCATGTTTAGTAAGAAAGAACCTATCCTTCCAAAAGGAAGTAGCTCCCTGCCACCCTTCTTCTTTAATCTCGTCTAATGTTAATATCATATTCCTAATAATTTACATATTTTACGAAACTCATTAATAGAAGGACAAGGACAAATAAATCTAAAATGTTCAGAAGGAAGTCCAAATACAAAGGGTTCTTTTGATGGGTCTTTTATTATGATTTCTAAAACAAAAGGGTTTTCTAAATCAATTGTTCTGATTACAGCAAATCTATTACCTTTTTCAAAAGCCCAACTGTTAACATTTAATACATGAGATTTATCTATCCACCCTTCTTTCTCTATCTGTTCTTTAGTCAGATAGGGAGTTCTTGCCATCTTAATGTCTCTTAGAAAGAGATTCAAATCTGTCTCAAACACAGTTATAGGTCTCCACTCATAACCTTGTATTCCTAACCTGAACTTGAATTCACATTCATATCCTATGAAGATGTCCTCTCTGGAAGGTGCAAAATATTTATATTTCTCTAAATCAGCAGTTGTAGCATTTGCTAGTCTGATTAAGTCGTCAGTAAGCTCAATTATAGTCTCGTCTGTGAATCTTTTAGTTAAGATAGGTACACCTTTAAGCTCTCCATCAATATTAGTACATACCCAAGCATCATGCTTTGTATGGTCTCTTTTTACTATATCTCCTTCAGTTAAGTTACCTTTCTTTAAAAGAGGAGTATTATTAGGAGTTGCAGTTCCTTTTCTTTCTTCCAGTGAACAGTCACACTCGTACTGTCCACATTTAGCACATTCAAATTTTACAAATATTCCCATTATATTATATTTGAGCCAATATCCTTTGCAGGGACACCAGCATATTTACGACTTTCTTTCATTTCTAATTTCTTTGTTACAGCAGCATTCATCCCTATCATACAGTTATGTGGTACTTCTACTCTTTGATGAATAGTTGCATTTAACCCTATATTACAACCGGGACATATAGTAGCATGTCCTCCAATTTTAGCTCCACAGGAGATTGTCACATCATTTCCTATAAAAGCATCATGACCAACATGAGAATGTTTTAACATCCATACATTATGTCCTATGTATGTAGGTTGTTCCGTACCAGCATCCACAGTCACGTGTCCTGTAAATACACAGTTGTTACCAATCTCTACATGACCTGTAGGTTCATCCCAGAAATCTTTATGTTCTGCTGGAAACCCTATAATACAGAATGGCCCAATATAATTATTATTACCCATCTTCACATTTGGGCCTATGACTGCTGTGGGGTGGATTTTGTTCCCATTACCCCAATCATCCAGATATTCCTTCATATTTATTGTATAGTCACTCATTATTTTCTAGTTATCCATTCACTCATTCCTTTCAGACGAATACCAACATTATCCTTAAATCTCACATATGCATTTCTACCTATCTCTATGTCTTGATCTACAATAGACTGGAGAAACTCTGTAACTGAAAGATTCTTTCCACTTACAAAATTGTCACCCACCCAAGCAGACTCCTTCTCAGGATAAGGAGATATATTATATTGGTATGCATTTCCATTATTTCCAACAAATAAGAATCCTCTGAAACCATCTGGGGCCATCTTCTTATCTGTATATTCTAATTCTCCTACTAATATCATTACTTTGCTATTAAAATACCTGCCCCAACACCTATTGCTACTGGTAGGATGACACGTTTGAAGAAGGATTTCTTCTTTGGAACGTAAAATACTGAGTTGGCTTGGGTTGTTGTTACTAAAGGATTACTATGTTTGAACTGTACTTGGATGGAAGAAGGCTTAAATAGTCCACCTTTCTTCTCCACAAAACGTAATTGTAGAGTATCAGGGATTACTAGATTATTGATTTTGATCCCACCACTCTCTACTGTCTGGGAAATCTTATAATTAGCTGTAGAATCCTCTGCTATCATTCCTATAGGAATAGTATTCATATTATAATAATCGATCACTTCCTTGCACTGAGCAGATATAGAGTCTCCAAACTCCTTCATTGCTATAGAATCTATATAGGGAACAGATACTCCCACCAAGTTGATTGCATTAGATGATTTATAGTAAGCTAAGGTTTGCTGGTTCTTCTCATCCTTCTTCCTCAAATTGAAGATTGTATCTGTCAGTTCATCTATAGCATCTGTAGAAGATGTAATGAGAGACTCCTGATATAGGATAGTTTCCCCTTGTTTATTGGTAAGTGAGTCAAGCCTCTGCTTCTCTAATTGTAGTGCAGATATTGTTGCTGCATCCTTACCCTGTCTTTTTGTTAACCTGCATGTATTCAACATCAACAGGATCGTAGCTATCACAAAGATAGCCACTATTATTCTATTTGTCTTCATCATCAAATATTTGTAAAAAATCCATCAATATATCAACTGACTCTATATTAGTCTTAATCTGATCTATATGCTCAAAACTACTATTGTCTGTGATAATCCACATATTCAGTTCCTTTATCAACTCTCCTTTGTATTTCAACAAATCAAATGGCTCATCCATTTCATGACTACCATCCCGAAAGATTGTCAAATCATCGTTATAGTTATTCTGGTCAAATGTGGGGTATTTATTTTCCATTGACTAATTTCTTCAGTTTCTTACCATCTCCATCAGTTCTATTAATAATAGTAATTAAGGTATCTATCTCACTAGATGATAGAACATCCTTCCCACCATTAAAAAGCTGATGATAATTTTCTCTCCTAACTGCATTCCACTTACTGGTATATATGTTATAGTGGAATACCCAATCATAAATATGGGTTTCGTAATTCATACTTGTTTGTGTTTTTGATGTAAATAATATTGCCCAAAATAAGGTACTCCCACTTATAACGTCTACATAGTGACGGTAACTGGGAGGCTAAATCCTTAACAGGCAAGTCCTTTAATAGGTAACAACGGTAACCTTGTGTAATATAATCGTTTATCATATCTTAACAAAGGTACACTATATCAAATAACATACCAAATTATTTTTATTTTATTTTTAAATTTTATTTTTTCAATTTTTATTTTCTATTTTATTTTCCAATTTTTATAGCATGTAAAGTTAGAGAGGATGTATAGAATTGATACCCGGTATAGAGGGTGGTCTGCCGGTATCCCCCGTCAAAAAGTCTTGGAGAAAAACATTTTTCAAACTGGAAAAAATCAAAGTCAAAATATTTAGGAAACAATAAATACTTAACAATCAATCACTTAAATCAACAATTATGAAACAAAACAAACAAGTATCTAACATGATGAAGTATTCTATCTTCATGGCACTGTGTGCATCAGCAGGTTTGGTGACACTCATTTTAAACTGGTATAAGGTGGATCATGATGCAAGGATGTTCCTATTTATTCCTATCATAGTGGGATATGCTGCATCAATCTATGCTTATTTCAATCGTAAACCAATCATCTAATCAATCAACAGAGGTGCTAAACTGTTCAAACACAATTAGTTATGTTTATCACTCAAGTTATCAATCTATCTGAAGAAAGATGGGATTGGATCATTAATGGTCAAATCATTCAGATGGGCAAAGGAATTCCATCTGATATTAATGTAGTCACATGTGAATGTGGTTGCACAACTGGTATCGAAATCAATCTTAATTAACTCTAAATCAATTAGTTATGAAACTTAAGGATTATCTAAAGAAACATCCTCAAACTATCACATTGTATATCAGTGAAATAAGTGAATTGCCATTCAATGGTAGACAAAAGATTTATCGTATGAAATTATCCAAACCATTGGATACTGTTCATGGTTCTATAGGATTTGATTATGAGAGTGCTAATGAGGTATTTATTGCAGAAGAAACAGTATCATACGTCAAAACATTTCGTGTTGGTAACTACAACAATTTCAAGCTTGTATTAGTCAATCTATATCTTGACGTAAGTATTCCACATATAGTACAAAGAGACGGACATGTAATAGATAAACCATCAAGAGTATGGATTGTACATGAAACATTACATTCCAGGAGATTAAAAATGAGAGATAACTACTCACAAGCTGCTGCCAAACTGTTTAATAATGGAAAATAAACAAGACAGAGTATCATCAACTATGATAGCAATACTCATATTTCTGGCTATATTTGGGCCAATCATCTTAAAACACTGTTAATGAAAAAGATCATCATCAAGAAAGGGATCAAAATGGGTGCAACTATTGGTGCATTCATGTATGCTTATTACATTGATTTCGGAACTGGCTATTCTTACACATTTGAGGCAACTGAAGAAGGAATAGGTCAAGCTGCTTCAATTTGGGAACAAGCTGGTTATGAAATAGAATGGAAAGAAATAGAAAGAGGATAATAATTATTTATAAACACTTAAAAATCAATCAATTATGCAAGATTTATCAAAATTCATCGTAGTAAAACAGGCTTTGGAACAAGTTGTTGCAGGGTCTGATGTTAACAATGGTACACAAAGTGTGGATTTTCTCTGTCATTACTGGCAATCAGAGTCAGTTTATGACGAAAAGAGGGCTGCATTACAAATTGAAATGACCAGAGCAGTATTAGCTGGTGATATTGAGGGTACAAAACTTGTCCAAGCCAAGATGGATTTGTTACCTAAACCTAAGATTATGATGGAATTTAGGTTATTACAACCAATTGCCAGAATACAGGGCACTAAAACTGTCAGTGATGGTGATAGAATCCTTAGAATTAGCATGGATAATGTCAAGAGTATATTTGTGCCTGAAGATGCTGTCAATCTTGGTCTATTAGAGTATGAAGAGACTGAAGAAAAGGCCACTGATTCTATGGGTAGAGAGACAACAATCATCAAATTACGTCTTAAGAAGGGTATTATTGATGTAACATCACCTAAATCAGATAGAAATGACAAGATAATAGTGCCAAAACGTGCAATGGTCACACCAATTAGTTATGGTGCAATGCAAGTTGCTGGTAGAGTGCTGTATAATGAGAGAATAGCACGTAGAAAGAATCTAGGATTTGAGGAACAAGAATAATAATCCATAATATATCATCTTAGCCGACTGATATATAATTAATTGACACTCAATCACTTGTGGATTGTGTAGTAAATACACAGTACAAATGGGGTTGGGTGTCTTTATTTCAAAACTCCAAGCAAGACGAGGGGGTTAGACTAGATATTAATATTTTTAAAGCTTTAATAAGTATTTTATGGCAATGAAAAAAGAAGACTTACTCAAGTTTTCCAAGAGTACAGAGCTTGCTATCAAACTCATTGAGGATGACAGTAGTGGTGGTACTGCGGATACTGAGGGAACAGAAGTCAAAATTCTTCACTTAGTGAAGGAAGTATTAGCCGTTGGTTCAAATCCTACACCTGATGGTGGTGAGATGAGAGTTAAAGGCACAAAAGTCTATGTTGCATCTGATAACATCGATGAAATGTTGAAGGATTTAGTAGAACAGGATGGTATTCTGGTCTATAAAGGCCCAATGCATTTGGATGTAAGTAAACCATCAGGAAGAGTGAATGCACAGTCTGGTCAGTTTGAAGTCACCAAGCCAGCAAAGATTTGGCTGACCAAAACAAAGTTCTCTCGTAATGGTGGACAATTAAGAAACCAACAGAGAGAGAAACTCTCCTCATTCACATCTACATTCTTTGGTAAGGGTATTATTGATCTGACAGCAGAAACTGCAACAGCATCAACTGATACAAATACCAGTAATGATGGGGCCAAGGTAGAACCTGAGGTAGTAGTAGGAGCACGGAATTAATGATTTCCCGTCGGCTTGGAGATATATAGGGTCAGTACTGTAATGGTACTGGCTCTTTTTTAAAAGCCCACGACACACACCCAAAACCAAGAAGTTACCAACTTTTTAACCTAGAACTTATGTCTATAAGGATAGGATACTGGCAAACTGTTGATAGTTATGCTGCAAATGAGTGGAATGTTCCACGTGAAACATGGGCTCTATTAATATTATATCAAATAGTGGTAAGAATTGGTGGGTTTAAGCGTTCTATGTACCTGAGCATGGGTATTATGGATTGGATTTAGGTGGCTAATGTTGAATAAAAGATGGGTATAATGGGGCATGAATGTACTGTATAATGGTGCATTTATGCCTCATAACTCATTGATATTCAACTCAAAGTTGTCTATTTAAAAAATTGGGTCGGTGCACTATATTACTATAATCGTGGAACATTAACGTTTCACACAACAAAACATTTGATATGGACATGTCTAAAATTGAGGCTGCTACCTTTAAAAAGAGAGCACTTGGGTTATTCTCTAGTAAGGTTGGGGATGATAAAGCTCAAGAGATGTGGGATACACTCATGGCTACAGTGGCCATAGATGGAGAAAGTATGGCAAATCTGGTATTTATAGCTATGTGTAAGGACTTGGGCTATCAAGCAAATGAAGTAAACAATCTTATACTTGGCACATCTGATAATTAAATATGCTTAAAGTTATACCATTACCTGACATACGTGAATATCTTGATGATAATGATATGTTGGCTGTTAGTGAACGTTTGGGTGAGATTATAGCCCAACAACCACCCAATATTAATTTTGTCAATGTACGTATATCTTTGGAGAAATTAGGGGTAATCACTTACCTGTTTGTTGAGGCTTTATATGCTATGATTGGTCATTATGCATATGTTGAGGTTAAGAATATTGTGATGAGTGATGAGGAGTTTCCTGATGAGATGATTGATCGTTATAGTATACTAAAGAAACACATAGCTGGTAATGATTATATACCTTGAGATATTTGCAGGGTAGGCCAATATAGTACAGTGTTCTCAGAGTGGAATAATTCGGTTACTTTTATTACTCATGGACTATTAGTTGGAGCCCTGCACATATCTTTACCTTCATATATAGGATGTAATCATAACATATATGGTTTGGTAAATGTTCGAAAAATAATAAAATAATTAAAAATAATGTCCATAAGGTTGTCCTTATGCTGATGATGGGGTAATTGAGCCCCGAAACATTAATCTTTTCTGAATATTTGACATATTAGACTATCTGTGTCTACAGACAGTGGGCCAGTTTAATGGCTTTGGTTTTTCATAACGTGTCCCTTTATATCTATAGAGGGACAATATTTTGAATTTAATGTACTATCTGCTCATTTAGGATAGGGTTTTGGTATATTTTTAATCACCCTCTGTTTCTACAGGGGGTTCCCTTTAACTTATTGATAATCAATATAAAGAGTTTCAGTGCAGTTGGACACAGCTTTACTGGATGTGAAATATATCAGGCTTAAGGCTTAATCAGTCTGAAGCTTGGTTATTTTGGGATAAAAATACGACCCCTATTTCCATAGGGGTTTCTTTTGAAAATCATTTATATGTTTGATATACAAGACAAAGAAGAGGTTGATAAGCTAATTATCCAGTACGAGAAACATGCACGTCTGGCTATTATGTTCTTTATATTTGCTGGAATATTTGCATTACTGGGTATACTACATGCTCAGTGGAACTTCATAGTTTCAGGAGTATGGAGTATTCTATACTTCATTAAGCACATAAAGACAGAGAGAATAGCAAAGAAGATAAATGAAATTATTAAACGAGGTAAATAGAACCATTCTCATTCGTAAACAGCCGTGTATTTCCATACATGGCTCTCATTAACCTCTAAATCAACATGTTATGAATATATCAGACTATTCCCCAGAATCCCTAGATAGGGTGTGGGATATTGTCGAATCATACTTTACACCTAAATCAACACGTATGAAAGATAGTATACAAGCAAATGGGAAAGACCCACATGGTAACGAATTCAGGCATGATTTACAGACTGCACAATTAGAGGTAGATGCTGATAATGAGGGATATTATAACCTGAGATGGTTATGGTATGAGGATAATTGGGTATTATGTGGACTCAGAAGGATGGCATTTACTGTAGGTTTGTTCTATGGAATAGATCAGACTGGGTATATTGGTAGGTATTGCTTTGAGTTAGAGCATGATGCTGAGGAGGTATTAGAATCACTATTAGATATACCTGATGATCTGATTATTAAAGGTAATTGGATCAAACACAAGGGACATATCGAATTTTCTAACCCAAATAAACAGTAATATGGCCAGAATATATGAACCTCATGGTGAGAATATCACTATAGTCAGGGGTACTGACCATGTATTAGGCAGATTTATCCAAATACAGGATAACAGATATATGAGAAGTGGTAATGATTTGCAGGGTGAGGGATACGTATTTGAATGGGATGAGGCATTTGGGATAACACTCAATTTAATACGTGCTAATCCCAGTGATGTATTGGATAGCAAGAAATTAATTGCATTAACAAATAAATTCTGTGAAGGTATGGATGGAGATGAGTCTTGAGATCGGGGGTTTACTATACTACTGCGTAGTTCTACCCATCAATAGGTTCATTTCTCTACATACAAAGGATTCAATACATTGTGTATGGGAGGGATAGCTACGGCCTAATATCCCTCCCAGAATCCTATTAATCCATTGATTATGAGATACATATACCGATTCTTAATAATGGTATTTCTTATTGTTGTGTACATACTCCAAACTGTTGGATTTTTAATATGGAGACTATCCTATAAAAAGACACGCTTCATTGCACATATATATGATAAGCATAGTTTCAGAAATGAGAATAACCTTAAGTATATATGGAAATGGGTGAAAGATAGTGAGAGAAGGTACAAAATACAATTAGAATACGAATAAACAAAACATCATGAAACCAAGACTTGTTGCTAAGTATCCTGAAAAAGTACGTGATGCCCTGTTAGATAACAGATTAGGCCACCTTATTGAGTATCTTGAGAATGTAGAGTATATGAAGATAGCTCTTGAGGAACACATGCGTAAATTGGATAAAACACAAACTGCTATACCTGTGGAACTGGACTGGGTATTTGCACAGTATAACTACGAATCCAGAATACCTAACCAACCTGAATGGCAGGGAAATAAATAAGTTATGGGTAGATGTCTAACATGTGGTATGTCAATGGATATTCTGGTACAGAATAACTCTATTGAAAACAATGGCCCTAAAGAGGGTGATTTCTGCTTATGTACTAACTGTGGTGAGATAGGTAGAATAGATGAACATAGAAACTGTGTACCATGTACGGAGGATGATATGGACTATCTATTAGACCAGAATCCAGAGATATACATGCAGATAAATGCAGCATCCTATCAAATGACCCAATTATTTCAGCTAAAAAACAGATATATGAAGAAAGTGTTCATCGATATTCACAGGGCTATACATAACCCTAAACAAAAAAAGATTGTAATCAATGGTACACCCACAGAGATTCAGACTGACCCAAAAGGTCTTCGTTTCGTTGTCTTTAAGGATGATGAAAAGCAGTTTGAGATTATCGAACAAAACCCACGTACTGCCTCTACATATGCAAAGAGGGCACAAGAGGGAGAAAAAATATCATGGTTAATACCACACTATTTTGGTGTTCGTAAAGCTGATGGGTGGAAGGTTATTACAGATTCTACATCTATTGAACAAGGAGGGTAACCTCCTTTCGTATATGGACTATTGTTCATACTGATGAGACCTAATTGAGGGTCGAAACGAATTAAGAGCTAAGACTCTGGTTATCAACTACCTAGGGATGGGTTAGTAAGTAGTAGTTGTTGCCTTGGCCCTAATACCATTGGGCAGAGGATGAAGTATGATGGATACTGAATGATGACCAGAGCTTTTTATTAATTAAATTATTAAACTATATAATATGAAGAGAATCCTTTGTATGTTACTCGTAGTGTGCTCATTAAGTGTATGTGCACAGAAAATACCCACAGCACCACCTGATAAGAAGGTGACTATTGCTGATGAGGTTGAATTAGTTAAGAGTGGTGATAAGAAATTCCGGGTCATAATATCTAATGAGTTAACTGCTCAGAAGATAGAGGCCAAATATCGTCCTACCATTCTCCTGTCTTATAATGGGTATAAAAGACAGGTAAAGTATAAGGGTAAGCCCACTATATATTGGGAATACTCCTATTACTTTAATAATGAAGACTATAACACTGTTATGGCCTTCATTCAGTCAGGTTATAAGTGACATCTGTAGAGTCACTATTCCCTATTACTATTACAATTACCAAAGAGATGATTAAATCATCTATTCCAATTAACCCACATATGTGTCAGGGTGCAATTGCCTTGACACATGCATTGGGTTCATTTGCTAATGGTAGGAAAATAGTATGGGGTGTAACGTGTGGAGCAGTAGATGATTTACCCATCACTACACAAGAAAAATACTGGCTACCACTGATAACGTCACCAACTAAGGTGACATTTATATTAAATAATAATCCACCCTTATGAGAAATATATTAAACGTAAAAAATGGCCGTGAACTGGCCTATATTAATGGAAATGTGTTATTCGATGACTGTATTGAGATCATAAAGAAGTATATGTCACCTAATACATTCGAGTTACTACAAATAAGTTCAGACCCTATTGATGGTCATATAAAGGCCACCAAAGTAGGGAATATAGGTAATACCACCCAATTTAAAAGCAAGGATGGTATATTCACTATATGTAATACCTTTGTTAATAAATATGGACTGGGCAAACAGTTCTATTACAAGGTAAATAAAACGTAATCGTAAACAAAACATATATGGCAACACTGAAAACAGGTAAATGGTCACCTGATGAAACACACCAAGTCATTGGCATACCTAAAGACCAGAATACAAGAAAGATATTAACGAAACTTTCAGCTAAACTCAAAAGACCATATGCTAATGTATATGCAAAATGGAATGATGAGCACAAGAAAAGTTTGGTAAATACCCCTGCACCAACTAACAATGATATACCTGCTATGGCCCTGAAATTTGAGGCTGATTATGTAGGCTCAAACTCACGTATTGATGAGGTTGAGATACTATCATTAAATAAATCATTGGCTGTTCAGTTACCGAGACTGGAGCCATTTAAAGGTGCAGTTGTTATTCCAGCCCGTATGGAAAGAGCAACAAAGGAATTCTTTAAGCAATATGCTCCAAAAGTATTCTCTGTTCAGGCTATACAGGGTAACACTAAGGAAAAGAGAGTTATACGTAAGTTGTAACTTATAACAGCCTCTGCATAGAGATATGCAGGGGCTTTAAACTTAAAGCTTATGACAGGTATATATTCATTTGTTAGAGTGTCATATTTTGTAGGACTCTATCAGCAGTGGGAACATTGGCCTCGTATGTTTTGTGCAGTTGTAATAGAACAGGATGTAGTTCAGACGGATGAACAGGCATTAATATTATTCAACAAAGTGAAAAACTACCTATATGAAACCGAACGTGGGATTCCAGACAGGAATGAGAACCGGAAACAGGGTAAAACAAAAACCAGATCAGACAGGGAAGGTGATGATAGATTTTCAATATCTTCACTGTAGAGATCAGAAATTACGAAAGAAAAAGAAACAGGAAAGGAAGTCCAGAAAGTTAAACAGGAAATAAATTACTGCTCCGTCCTGAGCAGGTATATAGGATAAGGTTTACGGTTAACGGCCATTCCAGTTAAGGCTGTTGCCAAGGGGAGGGTAGAAATACCCTCTTTCTTTTTAAAGCTATATTAATATCAGCAATTCATTCCTTGATAACCACAAGGTTCTTGACCTTTGAAATAGCTATCATAATAGGGGTTGTATTAACAACCCTTTTTTTCTTGCCATACTCCAAGCCAACATTGATTTTCTAATCTTTAAACAATGGGTGTATGATGAACATGACAGAAGAATTGGGCAAGTACTTTGGGTATCCCTCATGTTGTATTGCTTCATATGAGGAGATACAGAGTAATGGTGGTAGAAAATCCCCTGAACAAGCATATATTGCTGCAACATCAGGTGGTGGTTTTATACCTTGTGAAGCCCACGCAAAACAGGTAATTGAAGAAGAAATAACACTCCATAGTCTAATAAATAATAGAGTATGTCCATTGCCGTTCCCACAAGAACCACCAATAGAAGTAATCGATGATTATTTGACTGAGAGTGTACTATAAGAGTTTTCAGCAATCAAGCAATTCCGAGTAGCCGGAGGTTTATTTCTATAGACCTCCCTTTTTTTATTACTAAACTTATTATCATGAAAAATATATTTGAACTAGCAGGGATAGCCATAAGAATAGTGATAGGTAGTATATTCTTTACACTACTCATACAGGCAATTATTAACCCTGCCAAAAACAAAGAAGTTAATACCTGTCCTACATATTATGATGGGGAAGGTAATCCTATACCTGATAATGCCGTAAATCTACTGGTTAAGGCTCAATTTGTTTGGATGACAGCTAAAGAAATTGATACTATCCAGAAATATTTCTACCTTGAGAAACATATTTGTCCCTATAAGAACTGTACTATGAAAGATCAAATAGTATTTCATGGATGTAGTGTATGTGAGGAAGGAACAGACTGTTATGCATTAGATGCAGTACACTGGGACTATCCTACATTAACATATGATGAGTGTGAAGAGATACTATTCGGTAAACCCATGTATAGAAATCACTAAAACAAAACATATATGTCAGAGAAAGCTACAGTTCTTGGCCGAAAAAAGGCCAATTCAATCACTATATCTATAGGTAAAAGTGGTGCTCGTGCATCATTTACATCCTCCAAAGATTTTAAGAAGGGTAAGAAACCCCAGTCTACACTGAAGTTTGAGGATATTCGTATCATAGATTTCACAATAGGTAAACTGCAAGAATTACGTGAATTGATGGTTAACGCAGGTTATCCGGAGATGAAAACAAAGAAATTGGTAAGGTCTAAGGCAGATGTTATGCATGTACTTGATGTATTATTACCATCAAGATTGAAACCGTTATTCAGTTCAGAACACAAAGGAATTGATAAACTATTTGCAGATATAGCAAATACAGGTAAATTTGATAAGGAAGCTATGAGGGTTGAATTAGCCAAACATATGCCAGAGGCTGCTGTAGAACCTATGCTCCAGTCTATGGAGATTGCAATTAAACCACTATTGAACGAAACAAAATCTTAAACACAAGGTAGATTAACTAAATCTACTATATCACCGTAGTCATTTCTTCATTGGAATAGTCCCTTAATACCGACCCCTATTTCTATAGGGGTTTAATCTTATTTGTCAGGACTAAGGAGGACATTAAAATGGAAGTTCTCTCCCTGACATACCTTCATGTGTGTGAGTGGCCCAAACACCTTGGCAGCAAACCAAGTGTTCACAGGTTCGAATCCTGTCGTGAAGTCTAAAAACATTATTATGAAGTCATTAAAAATTGTAGGTGCACTTCTTATTATTGCAGGTGCTATATTATACCAATACCTTGCAAGAGGTTTATGGAGTCAATATACTTATATGGTATATGAAACCTTTAAAAGAGGTTGGCCCGGTCTTATTATTATTGTACTTGGTTCTACCTTGTATATTACTGGTTTAGTAAAATCAAAAAAGTAATGAGAAAATTTATCATATGCCTGATAGGAGCTATAATCCTATCAAACTGTGAGATACGTCCTAAACAGGCACATGCACAGAGTAGTGGTAATAGTGGTAACATAACTGTAGATCATTATACTATAGATGGTATGGACTACGCTGTATTTACATACCTCACACAGGCACGTGGTAGTAGTGAATTGGCAGGTGGTATTTCTGTTGTCAATGTTACTAGGGACAAACTACAGTGCGAAATAATTAAAACTAACCTTAAAAAACTAAAAGATGGAAATAACTGAAGAAAAAAGAGCAGAGATAATACAACATCATAAGGATGGGATAAAAGAGATGAGAAATGATGTGGACAAGATGGGGAAAAGTGTTGGTGTAGATAACAGTGCTATATTAAAAATGAGTAATATAGTATCTATTATGGAAAGTATGACTGATGATGAAGTTGTATTACTTGCTTTGGAAATGGATAAATTAATAGCCGACGAATTATAAACATTTAAAACAAATAACATGAAAAAGCAACGAAAAGGAGGTAATCATGACCCCTGAACAAGAAGAACAGGAGAAAAAACTGGCTAAAACAAGAGAAATTGTATTAGTCAGGGGTATAGCTGCAACATTACAGACTATGAGTTCTCCAACATTTCTGTCCCTTGATATGCTACTTAAACCCTATGGATTTCAAATTGTTAAATTAACTAAATCAAATCAACAAGTTAACAATGGAAACACTAATGATGAAAACGTTGGTTAGCTCCAACACACCAGAAGAAGACATCCTTAAGATCATGTATGATGGTCAGCCCTACGAAAGAAGGATGTACAAACATGGGTATGAAAACTTCTTTGATGAAATGCCACATCTGAGAAATGATGATCCCCTACTGTTAGAAAAGGTCGAACTAACTAAATCAATTATGACCAAACTGGCAGGAAAATTAAGGATAGCTCCTTGGGTGGCTAAAGATATGCCACCGGGTAAGAATGGTTTTAACAGAACTATTTTAGCACTGGAAGCTCCTGTCCTACTCAAAAACGAAGACAAACCTCTTTACAAGGAGGGTGTTGAATTAGTTATGGCACGTTGGGGTGATGGACATACATCCCCTGTTCATGGACATGCTATAGGGTATATTCATGAAGAAATATTATTCGGTAAAATGCGTGTCAACACATACCGGATGATACACAAAGATAAGGCCGTAGTACGACCTGTTGAAACTATTATTGTTGGAGAGGGTATGTTTGCCTCCCTTTACCAACGTCCTAAAAATGAATCATTTAAAAGGCAAACATTAATCCACAATTTTACATCTATAGGATATTCTGCATCACTGCATTACCTATCAGAACATACACGTGATGGTAGAGATAATACCTTCAGTGTAGAGTATTTTGATAATTCCTATCAAATGACTGTGGATGATGTACAACGTATTACTGCACAGGAAGGTATGTATCTACGTATTGGTGATGTTGCTTTAGTAAGAAGTGAAAATGTACCTGAATATGGTGACCATTATATTGTCATCACAGGTCATCCCGTTCTGAAAGAGCATGGATTACGTCCACAGGATAAAGCAATACATGCCCCGGATGGTGTGAAGTTATTGGATTGTTATGAACCTCAGATGGGGTTGACATTACTGAAGTTAAAGGATAAAGCTAAACAAGCATTCCTTGAATTTCATGGTATCAGTGTACATGATGATGAAGTACACTGGCCTGAAGCAACAGTATTACAATAACCTTTAAACACACCTATATGCAAGAGTTACTTGTATTAACATCGACTCAGGTTGCAGATAGAATTCTTGATATATTTCAGGGATTTAGAATGCCTGAGCTACCTAATGTAGATCAGTATGCTATTGTAGGTAGAGATATTCTGCGCCAAAGACTTGTTGAATTCATTGATAAACAACAAGTTATAGACTTTGTTATGTTGGGTTATCCAATGAAGTCACCTAACGAAAGAGACAAAGTTATTGGCAGGTTACCCGACTTGGGTGAAAAAGTATCTATTGATAATTTTGATAATTTTGCCAGACAAGTAAGAGATGTATATCCACCCGGTGTCAATATCAACATAGTCAGTGATGGCTATGTATTCTCAGATGTTCTCTCTATCAGTGATTTAACAGTTGCTGGTTATGAGGAAGTTATGAGAGATTTGGTTAAAGGTATTGATATTACTTTCTACAACGCTACAGATTTCTATCCAAAAAGGATATGTATGCGTGGTGTTCGAAACAAAATCCTTAATAACTTTGGTATCAATGGTAATGTATTACAAGATCGTATATTAAACGATGTTGATACTAATATGTTATATCGTGGTATGATTAAGTTTATGGAGGTGGATTTAGCAATACGTCCATATTCCTCTACTAATCAGTTACATAAGGAGGCAAAAAGGGTTGCAAGAGAAATGATGTTCAGAAATGAAGCATACAGCAATATGGTCAATAATGAATTTCAAAATTCTATCCGTATTTCCATGCACCCAACTATCAATAATGGCAAAAAATACTCATTCCAATTAATTCCATCAGAAAAAGCATGGACATCACCTTGGCATTCAGCATTATTTGTTGATGAAAATGGACAGTATGAGACTGTTCACAGGAAACAGGCTGTTGAAAGAGGTTTACAATTGGTATATGAGAATGGGAGGCCATATTATTTCACACAAAATTAATCCGTTATAATGAACACTTTAGAGATAGGGATCGTCACAATGAACTACAACGAAGATGGGACAGTAATAAAAGAGTTATCCCATTTTACACCGACCTTAAAAACTACTATTGATACTGATATAGAAGAACAGTTATTAACCATCAAAGGTGAAAATGATAGTGAGACACTAAAACACAATGCCAATGCAGTGTTGGCAGGTTTCTTCACTCAAATCACCAATATTGAATTGGCTGACCGTTCTGAGTATGTTGTTGACAGTGAAGTAGTTACATGTGAAAAGTATCCCACAGGTGGCATCAAAACATGTGTTTTGAAGTATTACTTCCGAAGAATCGTTTAACCTAATGGGGAGGGGAAACCCTCCCTTTTTTTAAATAAAGTAAAATGAAAGAACTATATCTCGTTGCTTACACATATGAAGCTCATGTTATTACCAGTGAGAGAGGTTTGAAATCTATATCATTTGGTGAGTCTTTCAAGAATCTTCATAGTGTCAAGGAAATTATTCAGGAAATTGAAAAACAAACGGGTGATAGAGCAGTTAAGTTAATAGCTGTTACTGAACTCCATAAAATTATTGACTATGTTGGAGAAGAAACTGAAACAAATAGCCCAGATTTTGTCTCAACATCATATTAAATCCTACTATGTAGGTGGATGTGTCAGAGATGAATTGATGGGAATCGAGACTGATGACATAGATATATGTCTGGTCGGGGTTACCAACCCAAGACAGGTTGAGGATATACTCCTTGAACACTGTGAATCTGTAACTCCACTAGTAGGACAGAAATTTCCTGTATGGATTGCAGATATAGATGGTCAAAAAGTTGACTTTGCTATGGCTAGAAAGGAAACATTAGTTGGTGGTACACGTAAAGATTTTGATGTAGTTACTGAAGGAGTAACTATTGAACAGGATTTAGCACGTAGGGATTTGACAATCAATGCAATAGCTAAAGAAGTTATTCATGGTGAGTATGTTGATCCATATATGGGAAGAGATCATATTGCACATAGTTTTCTTACTCCCACATCTATAGCATTTAAGGAGGATTCTTTACGTGTATATAGAGCAGCACGTTTCTTGGCACGTTTTCCTGAGTTTCAACCGTCAGTGGAGTTGTTTACCATGTGTAAGAGCATGGAACCCACCGATATATCTGCTGAGAGAGTAGGTATGGAGTTAAATAAGATGCTCAAGACTGCTGAAATGCCATCAGTGTTCTTTATGTTCTTACGTCAGGTTGGATGGTTACCACATCATTTCAAGGAACTACATGATTGCATTGGTGTACCACAATCACCATTACACCATCCAGAAGGTGATGTGTTTATGCATACTATGTATACACTAGATGAAGCAAAAGATTGGTTTACACGTATATGTATGATTTGTCACGATTTAGGTAAAGTATCAACTACAACTATAGGAGATTATCCCTTAACTAAAGGAGTATTCTATAACAAAGATTTACCTATAAAGTCTATTGGTCACGAGACTGAAGGATGGAAACCAACACGTGCTATGTTAACCCGTATTCATTTTGCTGATAAGAAAACTATCAGACAAATAGAAACTATGGTTGAATTGCATATGATTCGTACTGGTGTGTCAGAAAAGGTGATTAGGAGAACATTACGCAAACTAATGGCAAAAAATTTAACTTATGAACAACTGGTTGAAGTATGCAGGTGTGACCTGTCTGGTCGTCCTCCATTGGCTAAATATACCCCAGACATTGGACAACACAGAGCTAAAGAATTATTGGAATCCAACGCTATGGAGCCAATAGTTACTGGTGAAAAACTAATGGAAATTGGTTATACACAAGGTAGAGAAATGGGTTCATTAATGGGTAAAGCTCTGGAATGGCAGGATAGGGGGACTCTCAATGAGGGAAATTGGAAACAAATGATTAAACAATTTAAACCACAAAGGAGGAACCATGAAACTACGTAGATGGATTATATTATCCAATATTATGATAATTCCTGTATTCCTATTTGGTGTAGTGAATCCAATGGGAACATTCTTACCCGGCCCTCATAATCAATCTGTTGTCATCTTGTATGCCTGTATATTGGCTGTTTCATTAGCTATTGTGCTGACAGCAAATATCATGTTGCTATCCACTGCACATAGAATTGACACTCTTGATGACAATGAGAAGACCATCAATAATATAAAGAAGAATCTAGTCATTGAGAGACATGAGGTAGATTTACTGCGTATACAATATGGTAGGTTAGTCTCTGAGGCAAGACAATCAATATCAATTTACCGAAAATTACTAGACGATGAGGAGATCAGAATACAACAGGCAAAGAAACCTTCGAATAAAGCTACTGAGACAGCTTCTGGAGGAACATGATTTTTTCTATGATAAATCAGATGACCCTCGTATCTATGCAAAAGGTTTAGCTAAAGAAAAGGAAATCAAAGCTTTAGCTGAATCTGATGGTAACCTTATGAAAATTTACGAAGCAAAAAAGAGAAAGGTATATGTTTAGTTTTAAAGAGAGATTCTTCAGCTACAGTAAAGGTAGTAGTAGCTATGCACCCATGACTTTAGGTGCTCCTTGTAATACTCATGGAGTAGATTACTCTGTATTTAAGAAGGAAGCTAAGGAGAAAATTGAATTGGCAGTAATTAAGGCACAACACAGAAGAGAAATACTGCGTGTGCATGGAAATGGAAGTAAGAAACTGAACCCATAAGGGTTCTGGTATGCTGAGTTAGAATAGTGGTTAGTTCACTCCCCTTTCACGGGAGGCACACGGGTTCGAATCCCGTACTCAGTACTAAATATAATATTATATGCACGAAACAATTACAAGACGTATAGTGTGGGTTGCTAAATGTACCTGTGATCCTGAAAAGGGATTAGACAGAATATTTACTGAAGACCCACCACGTGAATGTCAGTGTTTGAACTGTAATGAATGGATTACACCTAAACAAGAAAGTTACACTGGACAAGACAAGTTTGATAAGTAAACTCGGTTTAATAATTATTAATCATTTAAAAACAAAACAAAATGAGTACAACAGCTCAAGCTCCAGCTACTTTGAACCTTGTTAAGGGACAAAAGGTGGACATGACAAAAACAAACCCCGGACTTCTTGCATTTGCATTTGGTTTGGGATGGGATTTGCAACCCGGAGTTACATTTGACTTGGATGCATTTGCATTCTTGTTGAATGCACAGGGGAAGGAATGTGCAAATCCTGTATATTTTGGGCATTTAAGCTCACCGGGTGTTAAGCACAGTGGTGACAACTTAACAGGTGCTGGTGATGGTGATGATGAAGTTATCACTATTACACATGGTGAATTACCAGCAGAGTGTGAAAAAGTTGTTATCGGTGTTAACATCTATAATGCTCAGGCCGGACAGAATTTTGGACAAGTAAAAGGTGCATTCTGCCGTGCATTTGACCCGGCTAATCCTGCACAATCCATCATTAAGTATGACCTGAATGAAGATTACAGTACAAGAACTGCAATCTTAGTAGGGGAATTCTACAAAAAAGATGGGGAATGGAAATTTAATGCACTGGGTGAAGGAAAAGATGGAGACATCAACAGCCTTCGTCAGGCATACCTGTAAAAAGATAAAAAGGGTCTGAGATAGCACAGACCCTTTTTTTAAAACAAAACACATGCAACATAAACACTATTCATTCGACTTATGGGATACCCTTATCCGGCCAAATCCTGAGTATAAGGAGCAAAGGAAGAGATATTTCCACATATATCTTCTTACCAAGCATGGGATACTTAGAAATGGAGATGAGATAGAAGAAGCCTTTCAAGAGACTTGGAAGTACTTCGATCAGGTATCCAGACTATTTGGAAAAGCTCCTAATTGCTTGGAGATGTATGCTATGGTTTTATTCAAATTGACTGGTAAGTTAACTAACCTTACACCACTTAAGATGGAATTGATATATAAGGAGTTAGAACAGTTATTCCTTAAATATCCTCCTACCTTATATGATAATGACACAAAAGACGTATTACAGGAACTGAAAATGAGAGCTAAAACAATGTCCCTCCTATCTAACACCTCATTTATAAGAGGTAAAACTCTCGATGTGGTTCTTGAAACACTGGGCATTAAGAATCATTTCCTATTTCGTATCTATTCAGACGAATTAGGATACTCTAAACCTCATAGAGAATGTTTCAGAGCAGTTGATGACAAACTGCCATACGACATAGAAGATGTCATGCATGTAGGTGATAGTGAACTGTATGATGGTGCTGGTGCACATGAATATGGTTTTGGTTACATGATTATTAATCAGCCCAAGCATCAAGCAGGGGCACATTACACAATCAAAGATTTGTTATGACAGAGCATTATAGTCTTCACAAGATTTACAGTGATAAGGAATTTCCTTTCTCTGCTGAACAGTACAGTAAATTCAAGTTTGGGGATAAAAACATATCCCGAAAATTTGGTTTTGATCTGGCTACTGGTTTTATCAAACAGTTTTTATCCATCCATCCTATTGAAAATCAAATAGTTGTAGCATCCTCACCGTATGATTTCATACCAACAGCTACATTTGCTATGAAGAATTACTTTGTTCAGAAATTAAATGATTATTTGGCTGAGAAAGGTTTACCTGTTGTTCAGGAAACTAAAATTCATCGTACTGTAACATATAAGGAAGACTATGGAGCACTATCTGCTGAAGAAAGAATGAGATTGATTAGTAATGACCAATTCCACATGGATTGGAAGTTTATTGATGGGAAAACTGTCATTTACATGGATGATATTAAAATTACTGGTAGCCATGAAAAGGTCATCAGGAAGATGATTAGTGATTCTAATCCTAATCTTGAACATGCATGTAATAAAATATTTATCTACTTTGCAGAATTGGCAAATCCCAATGTTAATCCTGTGGTTGAAAATACTCTTAATTATTACTTTGTCAAGGACTTATATAGTTTAGATAAAGTAATTAAGAATGAGGATTGGATACCAAATACACGTGTGGTTAAATATATCTTCAAAAGAGATAATGAGCAGTTTGATACATTCATCCAGTTCCAGCCACTCAAGATATTACAGACCATTTATCATTTAGCTATAGGTAATTCTTACCACCTTATGCCTGAATATAACGAGAATATAACCAAGGTGAGAAAAATACTATTACAAAACAAATTGTTATGATAATTAAAATACACATCCCAAGCTATATGCTTGATTTACCGTGTGTTAGATCATTCAAACCTTCTCAGTGGAGAGCACTTCCCAGAAAGGAAAAGAGAAATTACAGGTCTCCCGGTAGTAGTAAATGGTAACAAAACAAACTCCTCTAATCTTAAAAAACACTAATTATGGGTGGAACAACAACTCCTGCTCCTACACTTGTAGAGCAGCTTGACCTCAGAAAAAAGAAGGTCTTGGATTTGCGTAAAGACTTGGGCTTAAATCACCAGAAAGCCCAAGTTGTATTGGCATTAGACTTCTCAGGAAGTATGTCAATGATGTATTCATCTGGTAAAATTCAAACCTTAGTTGAAAGATTATTACCTATTGGTATGGCTTTCGATGACAATGGTGAGGTAGACTTCTACCTGTTCGACGATGGGGTAAAGAAACTCCCTGAAGCATTAACTGTCAGCAACATTCCCGGCTATATTAATAGCAAAGTAATTGGCAAATATAGCATGGGTGGGACAGATTATGCTCCTGTTATCAAAGCCATTACAAAAGACTTTGCTGAAAAGAAAGGTCTACTGGGACTGGGTGGCTATAAAACAATGGATGTTCCTGTATATGTTATTTTTATCACTGATGGTGATACGAGTAACAGAAGTGGTGTAGAAGAAGCTGTTAAAGAAGCTTCCAATGCAGGTATATTCTTCCAGTTCGTTGGTATTGGACGTGCCGGATTTGACTTCCTTGAAAAACTGGATAACATGCAGGGAAGGAACATTGATAATGCCAACTTCTTCTCTGTCAATGATTTAGATCAGAAGACAGATGATGAACTGTATAAACTATTGTTAACTGAGTTCCCTTCGTATGTGCATCAGGCACGTGCTAAACAACTCATAAAATAGTTTATATGAACCTATTAGTTGTAACCTATCTGGTTATGGCTGTAGCTCTAACTGCAATCGTAACCAACTGGATAGTTTCCTTCAAGTGGAGGAGACGTATTAAAAAACTCAAAAAACAGTATAATATACCATGATACCAGAACTCGATTTGGTCATTCCCTTCATAATAGCAGTCATTGTTTTATTAATCATTGACTTGAAATTTGTTGGTAGAAAGGCCCACAAAGTCTCCACTAAGGAGGCAGCTATATGGACTGCTATATTTGTAGGTGTATCATTGGCATTTGCGTGGTATACTTATGGACTGTATGGTAAGGAGAAGGCTACAGAGTTCCTATCAGCCTATGTGATTGAAAAAACACTGAGTGTAGACAATTTATTTGTGTTCATACTCATATTTGCCTACTTCAAAGTACCTGACCAATATCATCATAAAGTACTATTCTGGGGTATCATAGGGGCAGTTGTATTGAGGGCTATCTTCATATTTGCAGGTGTATCACTGATGAAATTCCTTGATGTACATGTATTTGGTATGGATATTAACATACTATTACTAGCATTTGGGGGATTCTTAGTATATGCAGGTATAAAAGCTATGAAGGAAGCTTTAAATGATGTCCCGGATGAGGAGGAACAGGATTTTGATAATAGTGTAGGTGCTAGATTTATCAGGAAAATATTCAAAAATAAGGTAACTAAACACTACCACGAAGATAAGTTTATAGCAAGTGTACCGGTAAAAGAGGCAGGAACTAATAATATTACCTTTGTTAAGGTAGCTACACCACTATTAGTTGTAGTTGGTGTTGTGGAATTTACTGATTTACTATTTGCTGTGGATAGTATCCCGGCTATATTCTCAGTCAGTAAAGATCCCTTTATACTGTATAGTAGTAACATCTTTGCTATTCTAGGGTTAAGAAGTATGTATTTTCTATTAGCCAACATGCTACCACTCTTCAAGTATTTAAAACATGGAGTAGCCCTAATATTGGCATTCATAGGAGCAAAGATGGTTACAGCACCTTTCTTCCATATAGGAGGAACACTATCCCTATGGATAGTTTTAGGTGTATTAGCAATCTCAATTGGAATATCATTATTAACCTTTAAAAAACAGCCAGAGGTGTCATAACCTCTGGACTGTTTACTATTTACTGTCTATGGTAAACAGTCACCCAAAATCGACACTACCTAATGTAGACTTCGAGAAAGTAGACATGAAGAGTAAAACTGAGTTCTGGACAGATGAAATGACTGGGAGTATATACATTCCCACCAGTGGTACTATTACAGGTAACTCACATCGTCCCATCTCAGAACCCCTGAGAATTACAACTAGAAGGACTAGTGTACGTAATGCAACAGGGAGAAGATTTAGTTAACACTTTAAAAACCAATAAAATGGACTTAAAAAACAGCAAGTTCGGGAAAATCCTCACCCGTAACAACAAACAAATTCGTGATGACAGAGCTATTGCCATCATTGAAGATGTGGAGTTGGAGTATAAGAGGGAAATTGAGAATATGGACAGGGATTTAAAACGTCTGAGGAGAGAAAGAGATGCTGCCTTGGATTTATCTCCCGGTAACACATATTCTCTGACAGTTGAGAAGTTTGATGCAGCCCTCTTTGTTAAGAAAGATTTGGAAAAAGGGGTAGAGATTCGTAATCTCGAAATCAAACTGGAAATTGCTCAGAAGAAATATGATGACCTATTCAGTCCTGAAGAGGCAGCAGAGGTAATAGCACCATAATTCTATTTTTCATAACCCTCTAAAAATCAATACAATGGGTGGAAGTTCCTATAATTTTAATGCAAGGTCAGCTAAAACAGCTTCCTTGAACACAAAAGATAAGAGTGGTAATTATACAGTAACTAGAGATGCACTCTTTGAACAAAACAGGAAGCATACAGCACATGAAAGTATGATTCCTAATGCCAAAAATAAGGCACATTTACGTGAATCACGTGACAGTGACGCACATCCTAATTCAGTACCTGTTATCATAGCTCTGGATGTTACAGGAAGTATGGGAGATATTCCCGAAAACTTAATCAGGGAAGGCTTACCCAAAATCGTGAGTAAAATCATGGAAAAAGGTGTTGCCGATCCTCAAATCCTCATTATGGCTGTTGGTGATAGCCGTTGTGATGCTGATAATGGAGTATTCCAACTGGGCCAATTTGAAAGTGGTGATAAGGAAATGGATATGTGGCTGGAAAGGATATGGATCAGTAATGGTGGTGGTGGTAATGGTGGTGAAAGCTACAACTGGCCCTACTACTATGCTTTAAACCATGTTCAGACAGATGCATGGGATAAACGCAAACAGAAAGGATTTATCTTCACTATTGGTGATGACCATTGCCATGATACTTTATCAGTTAGGGAAATTGATGAAGTAATGGGTTCTGTTGCTGCTTCTAAAGAATCAGTAAAAACAGAACATTTGGTAGATGCCTTAAAAGACAAGTGGAATATTTACCACATGGATTTGGGTAACTGCAAACATACATGGTCTACCCTGATAGGATCAGAAAATGTAGTTGATTGTGGAAGAAGTGACTATGATGGTTTGGCAAATAAAATTGCCGATATTGTAGTTTCCTACTCTCATGCTACACCTAAAGCATCTGTTATCAACAGAGATGCTCCTCAGGAAGGTGGTGACACCATTAAAAATCCTGAGCCTACTGTAGGATCAGGCACACCTATAATTCTTTAAGCCTATGGAAGCCAAGATTGTAGTAGGACTGGGTATGGGAGATGAGGGAAAAGGTATAACAACTGATTTCCTCAGCAAACAGTCACCCGGTTCATGCATAGTAGTCCGGTTTTCTGGAGGCCAACAAGCCGGACATACTGTACAAATTGGAGATGTCAAGCATACTTATGCTACTTATGGTAGTGGAACTGGCAGAGGTTTACCCACTTACCTGTCAGAGTATTGTACCTTTTATCCCCCAAATGCCTTGAATGAGCATAATGTGCTCATTGACAAGGGTTATAAGAACCTTCTCTACTTACATCCTTTAGCCAAATTGACTACGTACTGGGACGTGGCTTGGGGGAGATTACGGGAAAGAATCTACAACCACGGATCATGTGGTATAGGTGTTGGTGCAACTATGGCACGTCAAGAACAAAGCCCCTACAAGCTGTTTGTGTGTGATTTAAGGTATCCTAGGATACTTGAAGAGAAATTACGAGGCATAGGTAGATATTACGGGGAAAAGGTCAAAGACCTCAATTGCTCACAAGAAATGGTAGACTATTTCTATTCTCAAGCCGACAATGAGAAACAGAGATGGGATGATGCAGTTGGTTCTACGTATACCAAAACCATAGTTAAAGGAATAATGACATATACCGACTTAACTGAGTACTTTGCTGGCTACATATTTGAGGGCTCTCAGGGTATATTGTTGGACATGGAACATGGAATATTTCCTAACGTGACCTATTCCTCAACGACCAGTAAGAATGCTGTGAAAGTCTGTGATGAACTAGGGATAAGTGATGTTGAGATTTA